>JGI24158J21664_10004657_pt1 | contig 17697 bp, 10 predicted proteins | sample Ectturendosymbi3_FD_21664 | JGI IMG/M metagenome (IMG submission 21664)
AATGGGCCTTTTTTGGATATCACTTACTTTTGTAGAACAGTTAGACGTTCGAACCAGTTTGATTCGCCTGTTAGTGACCGAAATTTTTTGAGTAACCCTATAACCGAATTTTTTTTGGTAAATCGGTCAGTTCCGGCAGTTCTGAATTCCCAATTTCACCCCTGAACTTCAGTATAGAGTTGACAAGATACAGTTGACAAACTAGGCGTGTGTCTTTGTCGGTTTAGTGTGCTATGGATTCAAAATGTGAGTTTCAGTTTCTTTTTGCTCTAGTTAGCATTTGCAGACAGCATGTTTTCGAAACTAGTGCACGTTGTCATGCGCGTCGGAGGATTTTTTTAGCTGGATTAAATAGTGGATTTTTCCATAGAAAAAAATTTCATTTACCAACTCCGAAACTAAGAGAAAAACATTTTTCTTCAAAAACATTTTTCTGCAAAATGTCAAATTTTAAAATCCAGGAGGGCCTTGGCCTTCCCCTGCCCTCTGTCCGATGCCTATGCACAGAGTCATTTAAACAAGTGCTACATCACCAGGGAAAGACGCACTTGTAACCAAGCTACAGACGCACGAGCAGGAACCCTCAATGGTTTTCTTAAAAAATCGACGTGGTCAGTTAAACATACCTTGTTGGTTATAATAGCAAGGATTCTTTATTAAAGGTATGAAAAGTACAGCAAACAAGTTGCAGTTACTCTTGTTTGGTAAGTTTTCAGCTGCCTTGCACAATCACTCAACCCGTGATCCGGTACACGTACGTCGCTGTTCATCGAGTAAACCAGACAGCGCAACAATCAGTCTGCAATTGGTTTCATCGTATTTAGCTTGAGATAACCGTTTCTGGTTGCTGCAGCAATTTTTTTCCTAATGGTCAGACGCGCACCTGCTGAACAGCCAGCCAACCGTTTCGGTGTTGGGGTAGTACGTGCAGCATTACTTTCATACGAATTACCTTCGGTACTCATTTCAACTGAGCACGAGAACACCTGAGTTGTTTTCGATTTTATTCAAGAAAGGCGTATACTTAGACAAGAGCTATGTATTTGTATTTATTTTCTATTTTTTCAAAAGTCTTTTATGTGTGCTGTCGTATGAATTATAAGCACAAATATTGAAAAAATATGTTGCATTTTTGCATTTTGTGTTCTAAGCAGTATTTTTTCATTGATTGTTTTGAAACAGATACTCCTTCACGAGCAACACCGGCAATAAATACAACGATAATTCCACAAACAAGTAAGTATATTCACATTGTTTCTCAGACTTGAGGTCTGTGAGCTAATTTTCTTCGAGTCATTGTTTGAGCTCTGTTTAGCAACAACTCAGATATGGCCTTTCCACAGCTGAAACAATGATTGGGGTTGAATCTTTCGCAATTAATATGATTGTTTTATCGCAGTAACAGCCTTAGGCAACGAGAAAATTATTCTGCAAGAAGCGAATGAGACACACCTGTTAAAGGTTTTTACATTCATGCTTCCGAAATCTTTTTGAACGTTATTTTTGTTGAAACGAAATTGGCGATTTCTTTACATGCCTTTTGCCGTACATGTATGTTTCATGTTTTCAATTAGCAAGTGCTTTTATTTAAAAACGCCAAAACTGCTTGCTCTTGAATGGTAAAACAGTTTTGATCTGTCGTTTTCTCGTCAATATGAAGAGTTTTAAGGATAATNTAGACCACGCAGACCAGTTCATTTTGTTGTTANTACTACTGNGGCCTGAGCCTCAACAGTACTTGTAGCAATGTTAATGTAAGTCAGTGGTGATTAAGTCATATATTTTGAAAAGAAGATGATAGACTTTGTGTCTTTAGAGTCTGCTTAGTGTTTTTTGCTGTCGAGTAACAAAGGGCTTGAATGGACCAAATGTTTTGAATAATTTGGCCGAGCTAAAAATGCAACGACCTGTGTTGAGCCAGGCTATAAAATGTTTGGTCTATAGCAGGTTCTTTAGGTGCTGTTTTCGAAGACACACCCAATCGATTAGTTTGCATAAGTCACAGTTACTAAACAAAGCTGAAATAGAAATGTTGAGGTAGGCTACCAGAACACTGACCACGTCCAGTATGTTGTTCTGCTTACTTCTTTTATTTAACTGTGGCGATTGTATTTTTACAATAACATGAAAGAACCACGTCGGGCCGCTTTTTACGGGCCAGATTGGACACGGCCACGCTCTTCTACAGCCCGGACTAGACTGGGGCTTAATTTTAACTAAGCCAGCTGTGGGTCAGTCAGTGACTGAGCCGTGGTGGGCAGTAAAAAGTCGGCCTTTTCTGGCCTCTGTAGAGGAACAATGCGGGCAAAAAGAGCAGACAATATTTTTTTACTTATTACTTATAGTGATACAACTTTTTGCAGCATCATTTCAGTCTGTTTCTACCTCTCCGAGAAATGTTTCGACAGACTCACCAATCAACGGAATTTGTAAGTAAAACTTCAAGGTTGACTGCAAACTCTAGCGGTAGAAGGAACTTTGAAGCTTGCTTTTTATTTGTTGCAAAAAATCTTATTTTGCTGATTTTGCGTTAATTTACAAAATCTGATGCATTTTGTGGGGTAAAGTAATACCAAATACGCTACATGGCTGGTTTCATGCAGTATTGTCGGAATGATTTGATATTTTACCTAATGATATCATATTTCAAGTGTTTTGCAAATACAACAACCACTCCAGTTTAATCCTTATGAATATAATATTTTGACAGGGAAGTAATCCCTTTACCTCTTCACACATGAAATATGACCGTTTTGTATTTAATTCGCAGATCACTTTCCGACCTTACTTCAGCGTATGCGCAACGGCACCATGCTTACATCTTCAATCTCACGGTTTCATTTTTACCGATACGACGACTCTCAAGCTATGTCTATCTACGATGGTGGAAGTGACATGTACGATACAGGAAATCAGGTGCTGTTTGGGTTGAAATTGCCGATTATCTGGGGTTCTACTCTAAAAATACAATTGATTGTATTTTGAATTAACCGTTTGCCGTAAGTTATTGAAGTGTGCGAGTCTTAGTCGGGACTTCAAAAAAATTCAAAGCCAACATAGCTGTGTTCAATTATTTTCGATTTTTAAATTGAAACTCTTTAACACATCATGAAACAAAAAAGTTTACAAGTACAAAACACCCGTTCTTCAGGTTAAATGTTTGGTGATCATACAATTGTTCAAGACAATTACGCATTTGCTCTCAATTGCAAAACTTCGTTGTTGCATAAATGGATTGTAGACGTATGTCCCGAAGCATTTAAAGCTTATGTTCGTTTAAATACATTTCAAAATGTATGAATGTCTTTTAGTTTGTGATTTGCTAAACACTTTGAGCGAAATCGTGACGCAAGATGTTAACAATGAAACAACCTCTTAGGCAAAATGCTAATTTATTTTCTTTCGGAAATAATGTGGGAATAAGTTTTCTGCTTGATTATTAAAGAACTTTTTGAATTTTTCTCTGTAGAAGTTTTTCATCTCATGTTGAAATTTTTAGTAAAGCGATCTATCACGTTTTGCAAATTTATCTTTCGATTGACCATCCTTCAGTTGGAATTTTTTAAATGCCTTGTAAGTTTTCCTATACAGAGATAAACAAATAAAGTATTGTTTGTGTTCATAAAATTCGTTATGCTCTCCGCTTGTCTTGGAAATTTTCAATATATACTTCGTGTCTTCGGATTCATTTTCTGCTCATGACAGTAGTATGAAACAGGTTAATATTGCTCAAAGTGACGTGTAGAGGTTATTCAACCTAAAACGTTTGCTTTATCGTGTTGTGCCTCTTTATTCCACTAAAACAGCATTTAGAAAATTACCAACAACGATTTTTTATAAAACGGTTGACAAAGCTTAAAATTGAACGCTAACCCTTTTTATAACCAACAGAATTTGTCTGGATAATAGTGAAATGCTGCCACAACTAGCCGAAAGAGCTACTCGTGAATTTTTCAGTCTGTTTACCTTGTGAACGAACGCTTTTTTAGGTATACTACTTCATGGATGGACAAGGTTCTCAGATAACCTACAATCGCACATACAAGTTAGTATAAGCTCATGAAAAGTGTTCTATCTTCCTGTATTCGTAGCTACTTATATTTTGATTTTGTGCTGAAAGTACTACGGAAAGCCAAGTTACGCTTCCTAATTGACCGGCCATTGGTAGTTTGTTTGGAGGAACATATCACCAATGGCCGTATTACAATTTCATCCTCCTTTATAAAACTGATATTTCAATTTTTAGCAGTTTCGTCACAACAACTTGCACTCATATGTATATGCATGATTTTATCTATCGATTCAACTAGCAACATAGGTTCTGTCTTTGTTGAGGGTCTTTGCTGCACATGCGCCAAGCTGTTTTCAGTGTAACAAGATTGAGGCAAGATCTTTAATACAATTTTACTACATTTCTGATTCTATTAGGCTGAAACTAATTTTTGTCAAAAGAGCTTTTTTTGTTAAACACTGTTTTCTAACGCATTTATTTTAGTTATTGCTTGCGGATTACTGCAATTGTTACCTACATTTGAAATTTTTTTTCATACCGATTTGCAAATTTTAGGACACATATCAAGCTAGTCATGGTGGAATGCAGTGGTTTGAATGATCTTTATTTATTTATTTGCATAATTTTTCAACTATATTATCAAACACACATTTACAACTTCACTGCTGCAAAGCCTTAACCACCTTGATTGCAATTGTTTTTGACTTACCGCATTACATCTGTTTGCCATTCAGCGTTGGTAAATGAAACGCAATGCAGTATTTTTTTTTTTCGACAGCGGTTCAACTTATAAATTTACATCCATTGCAACTCATCCCTTCGTGGCTTTTTTCTTCATCGATGCTAACGATTCGTTGCCACGCAACTACACGATTAAGGTACAATGCTATGTTTCGCGACTAATCAATGAAATTATAAAGAATAAATTTGATTGTTCGCGGAGATCCTTTGTTTAGTTTGGATTTCTTTCAAGATCATAAAAGTTGTCTAGCGCAATGGGAAGACAGATATTAAACACTGAGTGATGCACTCACAAATACTGGAAAAGTAATTTACGATAGTTGCAGTAGTCATGGAACGTAGGGCAAGGTCAGCACATAGCAGATTCAACTGTTTGAAATCTTCTGCAGCATATTCGAAATTGACTTTGAATTCTTACCATCCTTTCGTACGTTGTTACGGTACACCGGTAAAGCAGCAGATTTTAAAGAAATTAGCGTTTCGAACTCTAATGAGTAGATCTAGCGATTCTGGTTTTGAAATCCAATTTTCACGTCGGAATAAAGACGTTTTTCAGAAAACGAATTATGACCGTAATTTAAATGACATTGATACCTTTTCTTAAAAATAGGTGATATCTTTTTATTTACAATGAGTTGAAAAGTCATCACAAAAATCTTTTCTATTTAAGTTTGAAATTCTTGATACTAACGTTTTTGATTATTTTACTCATGTTAAAAAAAACCTTAGCCGTTTAAATTCACTAATTGTAATTATTATTTCAAGTGGTTTTGTTGGTGATGAAATCCAGTGTTTTTTCCTTCTGTTATTCAGGTTGTGTCGAATCTCGGTGCTGACGGATCAGGTTTATTTGCAAGGTCCGGTGGATCAGTTACTTCCGGAAACTACACTCTTCAATATTATTACGCTCAAGTTTACAGCACCCTCGATCCAACTGTGTGCGAAGTATACTTCGTTGTGCATCCCCAGGAGGTAAGGCTGCACACGGCTCACGTAGCAAGTTTGTTTTGTCTTTCTTGCGTTGGAAGACTATGCAAACTCTGAATTTTTTAATATTTCGTTCGCAAATAACTTCTGCTTGAAATGAGGTGTCCTGCGTTTTAACTGTAACTTTTTGAAGCTCAATGAGATGGGCAGCATTGTGTTTATTTGAAAAATTTGTATGATGATAAATGTTTTTTAAATGCGTTTTTGACAACACTTTTTGAACTGCAAAGTAACACACGAGGAGACCAAATGTTTTACGTTGATTTCGTAACAGACTTTGTATGTGGAAAACAACAGCAGGATACGAAGCTATCAAAGGCTGTTAAAACTGTTTGTCACAGGGTGTCCACAAAAAGGCATCCTAACGTCTGTAGAACCGACTGTAGCGGGCATATTCTGTTTTGTGTGTAAACACTCGGGGGTTCGTGTTGAAAAGGTCCAATGTTATAAATAGCTTGCTGCACTTTTAATTTAGAGAGGTCAAGAACTTTTATTTGCTGTTTGCACAATGACATAAATCCAGATTAAGGATGACTTTTGACCAAACGCACCAGTGGCTCAAGCGTGGTCAGAGTTTCAATCCTGATTAAACACAGTCACTTTTGGACAACTATGGATTTTTACGTTGCTGGTTTCACAAGGTGGTGAAGTCGATAAAACTAAAAATAAACTCTTTTGAGGTTGATTGTTTAATCTGCACATATCTTTTACTTTTCTGAGCCTACTTGTGTGGCTTAATTAGTTGTAAAAGTGGAAAGTTTCAGCAATTTATGGATTTATAAAAAATCTTCTTCAAAGCATGTAGTGGTAAGTGCAATCATCTACCTCAAACTAATAGATCTTTTTTAAAATCACGTTACTAATGTAAAAATATTTTTGGTGTGGTAAATAACTACGAATTATTTTTTAAATTACATTTTTTAGTTGGTACCTAACGAAATATATTCAGAACGAAATGTCATTTAACATTTATGCAAAAATGTGAAGGTGTAAATACCACCGATATTTCATCTGTCGAAGAACTATCATCCATTGTAAAAGCCAAGAGTGATTTGTTCTCTGGCTGGATTTGCGCAAAAGTACAATCAGTGCACTTGTGCTCAACAATTCTTTTATTTCTAGGCTTCTAGGAACTTTTCATTTACTCTTGAGACCCCAATACAAGACAGGTACACGATGAACAACATAGCAGTACTCAACGGAACTGTGAACAAAGCCGTTTTTGGTTATACACTGTTGTCTACGTAAGTATTGTTGAATTTATGTTTTATTCGTTGGTTTTGTTTAAATTTACTCTACCATTTAACTTTGTCCAATTCACTGTAACGGAAATCAACGTGCGTGAATCGCATTTGCATTTCAAAACTTGGTTCAATGTGGGTGTAAGTTTAATTCAAACAACGCAGTGATGAGTTTACTTTGACGTAATACAAATTTTGACAGTGCCACAAAAAAGTTGTATAGTAAATAGGGAAACAATTGTATCGCTTCATCCCCATTGTCAATAACATAAATGTTTACGGACGGTTTGGAAACGATTTTGAGATCTGTAAAGCATTTGTAAATTGCTACTTTTAAAAGAATGCGAAAATGATTTTCATAATATATGCACTAACACATTTCGTGCTTGATGATCGTTTTCTAGCTTGATGGTTTTTCAATTTGGTTAAAGTGTCCTGAAAACAATTCCACAGCTTGATAAACACAGCTGATATGATTCAAAATTGCCATTCAACATTTCCTCATTATAAATAATGCTTGCTTTTTTACATAGTGCTATTTTCGAGCTTTTTACAGAATGCTTTCTTTGAGGACCATCCTAATGTACAATCTTCCTTACTAAATGTAAAGTTGCAATTGACTGACAGATATTGTTCTTGCTAGCCAAAGAAGTGTACGTCATTCGAAGTGTACGTCATTCGAAGTGTACGTCAATGTTAGCATAACAAGAAATATATATCTTATTCTGTACACATCATACACCCCTTCATCATTTTGACAGATGAGCGTGTACCCCTAACATGTCTTTCTCTGACAATGATCGACTTTTCCAAAATATCTTTTCATGACTAATCGTAGATGTATTTAACGATAAGCATACAGTGATTTTTGAAAATTATATTCACTGATATGTGTATGAATATTTGGAAATAAATAATATATAAATGTACAGTATTTTCCCTTCTATTGCTAACCTCAAATGTATCCCTTCAGATAAGCAGATGTACCCCTAGGGGCACATGTATCCCAGGTTGGTAACCCCTGGTGTAGGAAATCGCAAAAAACAGGTGTGTTTGAAATTGTGAGCGAATTCGCTAATATGTTTGATAGATTGCAATCTTTGATACCGATATAGAGTTGCTATTGTTTTGTCTGAAGGGTGTTTCTTACAAATGGCAACAAAAATCCGAAAGCGTTCGGGCTTGAGCGTGCGTTTAAAGATCAAATAAAACAAAATTATTCTCTATTTTGAAGCTGTTTGAAATTACGTGAAGGCGGAATTTCAGAGAAAGTCAATTTTATGAACTCTGTAACGAGGCAAAGTTTTATAGAGATGTTCTTTCCTTTGACAAAAAGTTTAGACATTGTTGAATTAGCGCATCAAAAATGAAAGTGCTTGCCATCTATCTGGAAATCAAAACAGAAAACATGGAAAAACAAGAAAACATCTGAAATCGCCACAACTGTAGACGAGTGAATTGTGGTCAGCACAAGAATGTAAAATGTAAAAGTTTAGACAAAAAAGAGACAAAACTAACGTATACATTTAGTTTGCTAACAAAACCTTTTTTTAGTTTTTCGAGCTTTTTACAGAATGCTTTTTGTTAGAAACCTGTCTGCTTTAAATGGGAGGTACCTTCCGTTGCAAATTTTTTAATTTATGCTTGAATGGGTTACTAACGTTGCTAAATCGGTTTCTTGCTAATGACGTGCACGTGGTGCAATGTATGCTTCATTTCTGATGAACTTCGCTAAACTTTTTAATATTTCTCTGTTGTGTCAATTATTTCGTTTGTGCGACTGAGCAGTGGTGTGTTCCAGGCAGGGGTTGCCAACCAGACATGAGGTAATCGTAATCGTCAATCGTAATCGATTACAGTTTTTTGAGTAATCGTAATCGATTGAACTGACCAAAAATTAAATGTGATTGTAATCGTATTCGATTACATTGCACATTTAATCGTAATCAACGATTGCTTTCGCGATAAAACTTGGAAATCTTCACCCTACATCACTGAGAGATGAACCGCAGTTTTAGTGGCTAGTTTTCCTCCTTTATCCCCGCTTTTATGGTTATGTGTCAGGGGAGGCCATCTGTGTGCGTTTAATTCAGATAGTCCAGCGGCAAGCACAGCGTTTGTAGCGAATTCTCGCTTTGTTCCAGCTAGCCATCCTGTTAGACGCCAGAATTAATGCAGTGAGTCTAGTGAGACGTAGCAACAAAAATAAGAACGACTTGAAACTTCGGCAACAGAAGAGATAACGGTACATTGAGAGGAGAGGTGTTGGTTTTGTTTATATATATTCGGAATGAATCTGTGAATGTAAGTGCTGGAGTAGACTACGTATATAATTACTTCAGTAATTTATATAAATTAAATTTTTGCGACGGAATAAGGTAATTTAACCCAAGTCGAAAGCACCTTTCTACAACGCTGATAACTAGCATGTCAACAGAGATCACCCGCGGATACTGGTAAAAAAAGACAATGAATCCAGTGACCTTGTGTCAACCGTTGGCTTTTTGTCCAATAGATAGATGCCCAGTTATACTGGCATAACTGTTCCTTTCACTTCAAATTAAAAGCTACCCAGGGGTTCCCAACCTGTGGTACTCGTGCCACTAATGATACGCGAAGGTCTTCCAGGTGGTAGGCGAGTAACTTCCATTTTTTCACAACACCTGGATTCACAGCTTTCTAGTTTACGTATCAGGCAAATGACTTCCTGTAGGTTTTTATCTCTTTTTCATCGCAACATTATGACTTTCGAAGCGCTGTTAGCAAATTTAAGCCACGCATCGACCAATTGGTGGAAGTAAATAAAATAAAAAACTCTTTAAATTTAGTTGTGGTCTTTTATCGTTATTGTAATTTATGTTTTCCTCTGAATAAACTAAGATTCGATCAAATTGGTTGTTCTGGAAGAAGTGGTACGCGTTGCCAATGCGGGGTGCCCTAGTGGTACGAGATCGTTTAAGGGTTGGGAACCCCTGAGGTACACACGACTAAGCTGCGCTTGCAAACGATCCAACGGCCATCACACAGCTGAAACCACCTTAGCACACAGTTTGGAAAAATAGCCAGCAATTTTGAAATTACTAACCCACGACTTTTCAGCGCTGAGGGGCGAAAGTTCAAGCCTGGTAAATGTCGTTTGACTGATAAAGGTTTGAAGCGTTGATTTTTATCAACTGTAACCAACATGTCAAAAATCTATTACTTTTGCTTAATAAATATTGAAAGTGTTTTCTTCAGTGACGTAACTAAGGGGTGGGACAAATTTCCCTTCCCTGGCAAGCTAAACGTAACAACCGGCCCCCCACTAATCTTATATTGCAGTTTTAGTATTTTTTAGCTTTGAATAAGTTGTCGCTTTTTGCGTTTTTCGGCCAGTTTCAGAGATGAGCACTGGTCATTGGCAACGGCACTCCTTCCAAACACCTCAGCAAAAATTGTAACCCTAACCTGAAGACGTTCAAGCGTGTGGTCATAGCACGAAGATGTAGAAACGTTTTTGAACTACATTAACAAGCGATCAATTTGTTTGAAGAAGGTGGAGACTACTGCATCGTCCTTTGCTATGTAAAAATTAATGACGTTCCAAATTCATTTGCAAAAGTTTAAATCGGTTCAAAATATGGTAAAATTATTTCATTAACCAGTTGACCAAAATTGCTAACTATCAAGTACGCACGGTAAAGACTCAATGAAAACAGGTGTTGGCCAAGTGTCACAAGGTGTTGGGTTTTGGGCAAAACATTGTGTTGGGGAAAATGCATATTTCTGCGCAAAAGCAAATTTGTGTGAAAAAAGAAAAACATAAAAAATTTGTTTTCTTTATGAATTTCGGGTTTTAAAGGCTCGATATTCTAATGAAGCACAATACAGTTGACAGGTCTAAGATGAAGAACACTACTACAAAAGTACCTAAGTAACTTTAGTAACTGCATTGAAGACAGAAAAAAATTTTTGCGAGATAATTCCAACTCATTATATTAAGGTGATTTAAAGTGCGCAGTAGTCTGTGGAGTAGTTATCTTTGATTTAGAGTTTTAGTATACCCATTCACATCCCGATTCACATTCATATCTTAAGTTTTTTTCTGAGTGTTGGCTAGTGGGCCCCTCACAGTGGCCAGCGAGGTTCTTTCAGCTAAGTCTTTTCCCTTGGCTCAAACTTCTACCTACACAACTGGTTTGTTGTCTGCTCAAACATCTCAGTCAACGGTGATTTTCATTTTTTCCGGTGCTTAACCCTTGCAGATTAGTAATTTCGTTTATTGCATTCATTCATATTGTATGTTGTCTGAAATTATACTCACGTGAAACCGCGCAAATGGATTTTGTTTTCTTTGTGAGAAAGTTTCATGACAAATGTAATCGCGATTGTAATCGTGATTACTTTCAATGTACTCGTAATCGATTACATTGTCATTTTGTTTATTGGTAATCGTAATCGTAATCGAGCCTGTGGCAAGTAATCGTAATCGATTACATTCGTGGTGTAATCTCCCCATGTCTGTTGCCAACCTGGGGGTACATGTATCCCTAGGGGTACATTTGCCTATTTGAAGGAGTGCATTTAAGTTTAGCAATAGAAGGGAAAATACCTTTTATTTCCAAATATTTACACATATATCACTGAATATTACTTAAAAACATCACTATATGCATATTGTTGTCTATAATTAAATATACCTATAATTTCAGGGGCACATGCTCACCTGTCGAAATGCTGAAGGGTACATGGCCAAAGAAAGGTTCGGAATTCCTGGTTTAAGGGGAGGCTAGCGAGGCACTTGCCTCGGCCCCCCTCGAGGTGTTTCGCACGTAAATTTTTCTAATAGTTTGGTGAAACACTTATTATCCGCTCATATAATATTTTCTGATGCGCATCATAATTATGTACTCTGTCTTCAAAGGGGCCCCAACAGCAACTGCAATATGCAGGTACTCTACTTTCAAAGTGGCCCACAAAAGCCACTGTAATGTGTAAGTACTACGTTTTCAAAGGGGCCCTCAATAGCAACTCCTGTGTGGAACTACCTTGCTTTCAAAGTACTTTTCGTTCAAAAGGGCTCCCAACAGCAACTGTAATGTGTAAGTATCTTGGTTTCAAAGGGGCCCAAAAGCAACTGTAGCGTATAATTACTTTGCTTTCAAAGGCCCACAGCAACTGCAATGTGTAGGTACTCTGCTTTCACAGGGCCCCCACCAGCATCTCTGATATATAAATAAGGAAAAACTTCAAACCAACTTCAATACTGTACCTTTTAAAGACTGTGAGTGAACATTTGCTGCAAAACAGTTCTGAAAAAAATCTATTAAGTAAGAGCAAAAATTTATGCCAAATGATTATCTTTTTCACAGTCAGAGAATGAAGCTTCTCATAATGTAGTCTTGGCGACCGTGAAAAAGGCCCCTGCTTCATATGTAGTGCATATGAAATCCGAAGTGTTTTATGGTGTTCAGACAGACACATGCCTGTTTTGTACTCCGTTTATCTGTATCAAATCCAGTTTGCCTTTTGATAAAGCTTATTGTAAATTGAAATCTAATATTCTTTGTTCAATATTGTATTTTTTAGTTAATGAATACTGGCAAATTTTTACAAACACTACACAGAGCTCGCCAATGATTTATCGCCAAATTTTCCGGGAAAATTAGCATTAAACCTAACCATTATTCGAAACTTTAACACTAAAACTAGCTCTACCCCTCCCCTAACCAAAACCCCCAATGCGGCATAGAGAAGTGCATGACACCGTGGCCCGCATAGCCCAATCCTAGTCTTGATCAAAAGGTCCTATCACAGTTGGCTGAGTATGATGACGTCATCAGAGAGCCCCAGTTTTCAGCCTTACCTCGGGCCCCCTCAACCTTAAGTCCACCACTGCGACTGAGCATATATATATATATGCATCTGTCTCAGTGAAAGGTTCAGATTTTCGGAAAGAACATCTTCTCTTCGATATATATGTAGCATGATGAAAGGTTGTTGTAAACAGGTCATCACAGTTGCAGCTGCGAACGGACCAAGTACGAAATACGATGTCAATCATGCTTAGCCGCATCTTGCGTGGAGGTGCAGTAAAAGTTGTATGAAAAAATGTCTGAATTAAGACTCGTCGTTTTACTGCGCACCGCATATTTTCTCTTTTTATTGGCATCGCTAACGTTTACAGAAAAAAGGAGCGAAATACTTTCGTTTAAGATGTACATTGGAAGGGATTTCGCATTGGTTTAGGCGTAATTGCTCACCACTGTTTGGTGTGAAACAGCTGAACTGTGTTACAAGTAGGAGTTAGTTTTTATTGTCCTTGCAAAACGGACATGAAAACGCCCAGACAGTCAAATTTTTTATGGGTTTGGGAGTAAAATTTCAAAAATCCACGATGTTCTGCTTATTCTGGCAATATTTGACAAGCCCATACAACATTTTATGAAACAACTGCTTTCACCTTTGCAAACGTCCAGCAAACTTTGCATTACATTAGAAAGAATTCAAGAATTTGTCTACGTCAGGTTAATCATTTTTGCAAAAAAGCAAATACCTTGATTTCAAACAGTTCATATGCATTTGTTCAGTGTTGCGCAGCTGTATCTAACTTTGTTAACCGCTCACTTCAGCATAAATTTTTTTCAATGACTTCATTTTTGGTCGTTATGTAGCACTTCTTCGTGATGACGACAAATTGATGTGGTGGCGAGTGCACAAGTTTGTGCTTGATCTCTCCAATGTTGTTTGCGTTCATAGATAAATCTCTGCTCTCTGCTATTATGTCCAAAATGTTTTCTATATTTTCCACATTTCATAAGTACTTCTACCAACCTATGTGCTTCTAACTTTTAGTGCAAAATTAGCTGAAGAAGAAGTACATGAAAGAAATTTTGTTGACTGTTTTGGGCTGCTTTTTGTTGAAAAGGTGCTGCAAAGCAATGTTTCTTCAGCCAAGTGGCCAGTGACAGATTGCATTTTTGTTTTGGAATCTTTATTTTCCACACAATTAAGTTGAAACATCTTCAGGCTCAAATTGTATATGAATCTTGGAAAGGAGACAGCGTTTCACCTTCAAAATTAATGATAATTCAGGTCATGGACAAAAGCGCTTTCATCATCAATGCATCAACCATCAGGTGGAAAAATTGTTGGCGGTCTAGTGTAACTCTCCTTTCCTGGATTATACACTTGTAACAGTAATGAATGGGTAACCGTTTCGGGTTAAAAAGTCAAAAAATAACCAAACACGACACTGTTGAATGAAAAAACGCCTTTCATTCCTTAATGCAAAGCACGCAGAAGATCACATGGTCTTTAGCTGCCTCACATACACTTGATTACACGGATTATTCGAAGCAATACATGATTGTGGTGGAGACTTCGGAACATGAGTGAACAACATGCTGTAACTAATAGATGTAGGATGCACTAAACAACACTAGATTACCAACGCATTTGACACAGTAGCTCTTCAGAAAACCTTGCAGATATAAACAAAGCTATGTAGAATGACTTGCACACCTAAAGGTTTTCAAAGTGCATAAATTCTATGATATCCAAAAATGCAAAAAATATTTATTCCAACTACAGTGAGTCATTCTGTGTGATTAAAATAAAATCGAGCGGATGATTGATATTGATTCAATCTTTTCTCGGTTGTTTCTTTTACAACTCGGCAACATTTTGCTTTTGTTTTTTGCAGAGCATTCAACCGATCCAGCTTCTACAGACTCTACACATACAGAAGGTTTTACACATAGTTTGCAGTCAACGCTTTCTTTGTAGAATATATTTTCTAATTTATGCACTTCAATGCATGTTTTTGCTCATGTGACTTGTTTAAAAAAAACATGAAAAAATTTTGTTTGCGAACGGGTGTGCGAAAAAATTCTGATTGTGAGCGGATTCTGTTGAATCAGGTTTTTGAATCATAATAGCATTGTGGTTGAAAAGGACTCTTTTACTTTTGGCTATTGACGGTGACTGGTTTCTTTTCAAAAGAAAGTTGAGAAACGTCGGGAAGGAAGCTTATTTATTTTTGCACGCGTCACCATGTAGTTTTTAGCAAAGTGTCTGTAAAAACATTTCCAATATTTGTTGTAATATCACTAGTAAGAAGTTGTTCGAAAATATGATTTATATTCTTATGATTATTTAATTTTTGTCTTGTCTTTTGTTTCACAATGGAAAATATCCTTGTCCGCCGTCTTATATAGAGTACTTGATTTTTGATTCAATGGCTGCATTCACCAAAAGTAGCAATAGATGAAACGTGATTTTCTGAGTGTGAAGTTGCAATGTTTTCACATGAAAGGACAATAATCATTCAGTGTCAACTGGGTTTCCTAAATTGCCTTTGTGTGGCTTGTAAGTACGGAAACAAAGCAAAAGATACTTTTCATATGTATCACGTGCTGATAACAGTACAAGATAAATGCAAGCACGCGCAGCTTGACTCGTGTGTGTTCGCAGACAGTAGAATCCCGTTGCTGCGAAAACAAGTCAACGTGTCAAGTCTGGCGCAAGCGATTTCATCTTTCCACTTTTATCAATACGACCAAGGTGGATCGACGCAATACCGGATAAATGATGGTGGGAACGATATGTACGACAATGGAAATGTGGTAAGATGAAAAATGGTGCACGTGCTTTCTAGTTATTCGACTCTGTTTTCAAATGATGTTAAATGAATGCAGTGATAGTCCTGCGTACTCAGGAAAAAATGAAAATGTATCCTGAAAACAAGATGATTTTATTCCTTGCCAGCTTGACTCTGATGGACCTTATCGCTGTTGTCAAAGCATTTCTGTAAATTTAACATAATCCTCTATTTATGACAATAGTACACAATGAAACAACATCACATTTTATTGTCATCTGAAACCTGGACAGGTAAATTTGGACTTGCTACACTTTCCTGTTAAAATTTAAGCCTTGAAACCTAGATTTAAATTAATACGAAACTCGAACACCTCCTTGTTGTTGCAATGTAGCTTCTTCCCCTCGTAGCAGAAACGGCTCTTGGGAAATTAAATTGGATAAACCATTAATATTTATGCTGACAATGTCTTTAACAATGTGTTATTGTAACGTTTTTAACAAGTATGTTTTTAACTACAATATTCAGTCTTCTTACTTAGCGCCATTCCCATGAAATATTTTCCTAGGAGAGTTTTGGGGTTTATAACCAAGTCTGAACTCTTGCTTACTTTGAAAAAACGTAATTTTTAGTTTAAAACATACGCAAAATCTCTATTTCAATGATAATATCTTTCAAACCTTCCTTCTTTAAGTATTGGTTAAAACTTTTGTATATTTGTAATGGTTTTATCACAGAATTGTGCACAATTTTCAGCTGCGTTTCATTTCTGTTCAATTTGTGCTTTTAATGCAAACAAGCTTTTCAAAGCAACACTTGACTCCAAATTTGTGTTTGAGGTAAACTATTTGCAACTCATAGAATTAGAACAAAGTTCGTTGGAAGCTGGTTGTGATGCAAAGGTGAAGGGAAAAAAACGTTAAACTGAAAAAATCATGGTACTAAATGAACTGCATAATTAAAATTATAAATCATCTGTGCACATTGGCTGAATTACTTCTAAGACATGTCTTTTGTATTTCACAAGTCACAAACATGACCTTGGCGTTGGAGACTAAAGGTGTTTATTTCAGGTTACGTACGAAGTGGATGGGATTTCGCAGAGAATCAATTACAATGAAACATATACGTGAGTTCTGCATATTTTCATTCTTGTAGACTGCAATTACCAAAAATTAACGTAGCCCCTAACTTTTTTTATTGAGCAATATTTCACGGTCCGGATACGTTCTCGTAATAAAATGTTTTCCTGGATATTGAAATACTTAACGGCCATTGCGACAGACGTTAAATACATGGTCACAGGCATTTTCGTAATATTTATTATCATCACCACGGTGGTGAAAAGAATGGGTTTTGAAGTCAAAAGGACAGAATGATGAACCAGTGATGACGTATTTATGAGACATTACTGAGTTATGAATTTGAAATAAATTGTCATAACGTTTAGAATTACAGCTTATGTAAATGATACACACATTAAATTTTCTTACATTGTTTTCAAATTTTTTGAATTGTGTGTTACAACAGGCGTGTTGGCGAAACAGAACAAATAATATTTTATTTTCGGCGATACATTGGCTTAAGCGCTTGCCGCTGCATTCTTTCATTCAGTCAAAATTATGCCGGATTGCTTGATTTTAAACTAAAATTTATTTTAAACAAATTTTTTTCAGTAAATTGTTCTTCTTAATCTTTCCTTAGGAAGTTAGTCTTTTTCGATGGGTTTATTATAATCTAAGGCAGTGGTTCTTTACCTTTTTTCCTTCATTACCCATTTTTGTTTAGACCAAATATCAATTTCCCAAAATCTAACTTATTTATTTTGCTAGTTCAAAATCTACTTTAACTGCGTACTCAATATAAAACAATGCTATTTATCAAAAAGAACAATTTAATGCAAGAAGTCAACATTTATACAACACAATCAGTGAGATTTTTGCTCTTGTTTTTTGTCTACAATCAATGAAATACTGGGTGCGATTTTGGAGATAGCACAACGGAAATCTGAGTCCAGATCTAACAATCTGTTTCGAGTTTTTGTTTTAACAGCAACAACACTTGAAAATGCTGACTCACAGAGGTAAGTAGAGGGGAACACAGTCAACAATGTTAGTGGTTTTTCTGCAACTTTT
>JGI24158J21664_10004660_pt1 | contig 17685 bp, 14 predicted proteins | sample Ectturendosymbi3_FD_21664 | JGI IMG/M metagenome (IMG submission 21664)
ATCTTCAGTCCTGCGCAAAAGTCGACATATGAAACAAAAAGAAAAAATTACGCACTGTTGCTAAGACCAAAACTCAAGATTACAAAAATTGAAGATTTTTATGATTAGAATTGAAGATTTTTATGACAAGATTACAAAAATTGAAGATTTACAAAAATTGACGATTTACAAAAATTGAAGATTTTTATGGCAAATGTTACCTTAGTGACGTAGCACAAGCAACAATAATTGCAACAATGTAAGCCGTTGCTAACAACATAGAATTAATTAGTATAGAAAACAAACGTGATGAGGGCGAGGCGTTCTTAGGTTTTTGTTGGATATGAATTATTATACTCATACTAAAAGGAAAGTATGAACAACTCGCGACATCCTTCAGTACAGCAAATGGTAACCAGGTTGTAAACCATTTGCTTACAAAATACGTGCTTTGAAATCAATACTTGGTGACCTTGGTTGTGTGTATGTTATTGTCAAACGTACGTGGACGGCAAATGTCAGGTTTGTTGCAAAGGACTCTACAACAAGGTCTCATCCATAGGCTTGTATTTTCGTCCAACCATCAACGACTTTTCATTGCCATCGTGATCAGATGATGGGGAGTCATGGCAGAGCTTGTTTTTCTCTGATTGGGTTTCACCGCATTCCACAAACAAATCCTTTGAATCAGCTTTTTTCACCTCAAGCTCAGGAACACCAAAACGGAAGAATTTTTTCAGTTTGGTAGGAAATATCTTGTTATCCAAAATAGGCATGAACAATTGTGGGTCCATGTGTTTAGGTTTGTTCGGACCTGAAAAAAACATAGGTTTTGCCCAGTACACATCTTCAAAGACCTATCTAAGCAAAGCGTAGAAAGCCACTGTATCGAAATGTCTGACATTTCAGTAGCACACAAATACGTTTTAAATAAAACAGTTGAATGTTTCTCATTTGTTCTGGAATTATTACATGGGGCACCGAATGAAAAGTTCATCAGAAGTTCAGAGACGTTTACTGCTTCACGTGGAAGTTGAGTGTTGTTTGTTGTTACTTTTCGCAGCACAAACTGCTCGACCGTTTTAGTGTACGTGCTACTAAGACATTATAAGCACCGGTTAACCTTAACCCCCATGATACGATAAACCAACCACAAATCTGTCCCTTCGTTCTTTTGTTCTCTGTAATGTCTATATAAGTGTTTCAATTTTGCAGTGCGTCCAGACATTTGCAGGCTATTGCGTGCTGAAAATATTGTAACTATGTTTTGTCGTACAGCTGGCGGGTGCCTTTATCTCTACAAAGCGACAGATTTACATTCGAAAATATCCAAGATGGCCTCTGGGAATCAACGTTACCCTGCAGTTGTAGCAGTTGTCTGTGCTTTGTCACCCGTGGTAAACTTGCAACTTTATTGTAATGCTCACTAGGAAAAACAGGCAACGTTTTTATCAGTTTTCGCAAAATTCTTGATAATCTTAGGTGTGAGTAACACGCTTCATTCGAACTGTGGCGTAAAGTTGCATTTTGTTACCTGCAGAGTTGGTACACTCATCCGGCCTAGGCCTACTACATTTTGTTAAAATTCGAATTTAATGTACGAAGAGTTCAAACCAGGCACTGAGCTACTGTTGTATATGAACTGGCGAGCTGTAAGCAAAGAAACGACGACAGGAAATGAGTCATAAAGGCAAGAGCTAATAAAAATAGGTTAAGGTTTGCAAGAAGTTTTTTTGTATTTATATTGGTTTTTAGATTATACTGATCAACAACAAAAAATTTTCTTGTATTGACTTTGAGAACTCATTTAGGCAATTTTGTGGTGCTGAACCCAAATCTGGGCTCAGATTTCCTCAATCATATCACATTTTTTTGCAATCTGCATGTTCCATATTAATGGATTACGCAATAGTTGCTGATTCACGCACTAGCTGCAGTCTCCGAACTAGATGACAAATTTTGATTCAATGCTTCATGCGAGAAGTTCCCAATAAGTTAAAAAAATAGCTGTTACCAGAAAAAGAAGTAAGCTTAAGAAAGGTTGTCATTTTTCAACTTATGTTTGGCTGCAACAGCATTCGTTTCTTAACAGGACTGTTTGTTATTGGTTTACAGATCCAACAAATTACAGGTTAGTGTTTGTGTAGACTTTGCCCTGATTCTTCTTCACACTAAGGTGATAAACATGTCTATGACTTCCAGGCGAAGGAGGTATTGCATAACCTGGATATTCCCTTTTGTATGTGTGGTTACTTAACTTTGCCGTATCAAAGACGCAACATCAATACTTTTGTGAAAAGAGTGCGCCTTGCCTATTGATGAGTACCATCAGGAAAAAATTGGGCCCTTTTCCAAATTTGCACAACTTGTGTCGAATCCTGATGTTGTGATCTAAAGGAAAAAATGGTTAAACCAAATAAGAGAGAATCTTTAACCCAGTGTTTCTCAAACATTTTGTTCCATCGCCCCCTTTTCATTCTTGACGCATCGTTGTCGGGCCCTTAGCCTGATGAAGCAAACGCAAGGTAGTAATTTTAAAGAAATTTATTTAAAGAAATCGATGCATACGATGGTCCCCATTTCAATGTGATGAATGTGCTTGGCGGCTTTCACATGGATTATGAAAATAATCCACACTGTAGGCGCGCACATAGACGATCCAGACTAAACAGGGTAATCATTTAACGGATCAATTGTTTTAGCAACAAACTCCAACGATTATCATAGTAAATTAATTAAAATTAGAAGAAACTAAAAAGTCATGATAGTAGGCTACTGAAGTTAACTCAGTGATCGATTAGTGGTAATGGTTGAGCGTTTTCACCCTCATTGTGTTGTTTTGCCCCCTATCGCCCCGTTGTTTTGTTCGCCGCCTTGCCCCTCAAAATCGCCCTCAAGGGGGTGATGACGCCCACTTTGAGAACCACTGCTTTAAACTGTTTACAGGAGGTTCCATGGTGTAAAACTTTATTAACTTGATTTGTAAGTAAATGAAAGATATGTTGGATGCACTAGGATGCATGACTTGTAACTATATTTGTATGGATTCGTCCTATTTGAATAAAAGCGGAGGGTTCATATTTGGTAGGCGGCGTTTAATACTATGTTTGTCATCACAGTGGTATCATAGTAAGTGATCATTCGCTGCCCAGAAATGCCCTTTTCAATAGGTACTACTTGTACTGTTGCAGCTACTTCGTTCAGGAATTGATTCTCTCTTTTGCTTTGGATTTTCAAAAAGCTGGTTTCAACAAAGCGAAGTTAGTTTTTGTGATTTTGTTTTAAGAAACCAGTTTCCTATGAAGAAAAATGCTATGGATACGCTCCTAATAGACAAAATGCCGATAAATAATATTCCGCTAAACTGTACATTGATATTCACGATATTTTGCACTTCAACGCAAATTGCACCGATTCAGTTCTTCTGTTTTTTGTTTAAGCTGCTATACTGTAAGGTTGTTGTCTTAAACGGAAAACTGCTTTGGAAGAGTTAGATATATGTCTTCATACTGTTGTGCTGTTCCTTAAAATTTGAAAATATAAAAATCAAACATTGAAAGAGCTAACACTGCTGTATTTGACCGACTGACTCTCAGAACACTCTTCTCACCTGTGCACATTGATACAGCCATTCCAATTATAAATGTTGAAACAAATCCAATGCTGGCGTAATAGCTAAAGGAAACAGAGTAGAGTTGGTTGTACACCTTTTCGGTCCTAAACAAAATATAAATTCAGTTTGAATATGTTGCAGATGTACAATTATGCAAAAGGTTTAATTTTCTGTAATCTTTTTAAAAAACTGGTTGATTTTGAGTTTCAGCATGTCTTTGGAAGGAGTATTTGGTGGGATAAATTGTTGGTCATTTATAAAAACGTGAGCAGATGAGATATATCTTGTCCATGGATGAAGGAGCAGGTAAATTCTTGGGGGTGTAAAGGATTTCTGCCGGACTTTCCCCAAACTTGCCCGAAAAGTTTTTGTGCGACTTCTGCCTGCAAATTTTCTCACACAAAGATCGTGAAGACTTTTTTTGGAGGTCACACCAAAGACGTTTTCTTGGAGATCATATGCCATGCTACCACACGAGTCAGCCAGTGTATCAAATTCAAAATATTGTTTTTCTACAAACGTTGATCGCCATTTCTTGAAGACAAACGACGTTGGGCGCTATTTTTCACGGATTTTCACTGATTTTGCTCGGATTTTCGACAGATCAAAAGTTTTGGGGGTGCGTTTGCATCCCCTGCATCCCCGCCTTCTACATCACTGATCTTGTTTAGCAAAAAAAGAAACATTTTGTGTTGCATTTCAACTAGTCGATTTTTTCGTTAGGCATCTGCGTTTCAAACAACATGGCTTCTTTCTTTGATATGTTGTGGAGTCTGATGTTTAAACTATTTAAAAAAAACCCAACGGTTTTAGCTTGCCCATGGCTTCTTTTCTCAACATCCAACTGTGTTGTTGGAACTCCGAAATTCCTCAGTAGTATCGCTGTTTGTTGAATCATTCATTCACATTCATACCTGTATTTCCCTTGGGAGGGCCTCGAGGCAGCAGCCATAGGAGGTCTTGAAATGCCTCGCGGTCAACAGCAATCTCTGATAGTTCTGCTGGCTCCACTTCAACGCGGGGCCGAGCAAGGTCGGAATTGTAGCCATGAGAACCTAGTCATTAATTAATCTTTGGACAGTTTTTCCCGTGGGTACAGCCAACAGGACTGGCCTTCTGATATATACTGGGATATTTTCGTCACGTGGCTCAAACATCCTAGTTGATACCTCTCTACTGGGAGAAGTGGCTCGACATTCAAGACTTAACAAATTTCACAATTTTGTCGCGGTGTCACGCCGCGAGCTCTTCGCAAAATTCTCATCACTGTCGCTTGCCCTTGGGCTAGTATTATTTCGGTCATTATCCAAAAGTCATGACCGTAGGCATGGGCGTCGGAAGGCGGCAGGGGTCTTGCCCCCCTGGATTTTGAGATTAGACATTTTTCTATTACATTTTTAGCAAAAAAAGGTCGTTTTCTTAGTTTTGAAAAGAAAAAGTGAAATTTCACCACTTATGCCCTCTCCCTGGAAATATCTTTATGTCTACCTGTGGAAAAATCCACTATTGCTCCCTTGGAAAAAATCCTTCCGACGCCCATGACCATAGGTGAGGATCGGAACAAAGACCGTTTCAAAACCTGAATGCTTTGCGGTATTTCAAAGCTATCGTTTTGTGACTACAGAGAGATAAAGCTCATGAAGAACTGCCTTTTTTGCCAATCCGTGTGTATCAATCTCCCTTTTCCGCCTTCCCGTCTATCGTGAATACCACCCCATGGTACTTGAACTTCTCTACAGTGCTTTCATACTTGAAGCGCGACTGGCTTGTTTTTCTGGAAAGGTAAACTTCGGTTTCTTACTATTGTTAATTTTCATTCCCGTTTTGTCGCACCCAGCGGAAAACCGATCAAGTGCAAGTTGAAGACCCTACTGAGAGGATGTAAGCAGTACCAAATCTTCAGCAAAACAAACGGTTGATTCTGCAGCTCACAACAATGGCACCCTCGTCGACTCGACTGTGGTTGTCTATCCAATTCATAAAGACTATGAAGCAGGGTTGCGGGGTCAGAAGTAACATGTCCGACTTAGACTTAGAACTTCCTAAACATACTGACTCGGACGTTTCCAAAATTTCCGATACCAACTCCCGACTCCTTGACATAACGTGAATGAAGTTCGACTGCCAACAATGGCAAAGAAGCAAGCTAGAATTATTTTAGAAATATGCATTTTGCTATTGCCGCTAGATACATGAGTTAAGGTTTTGACGTAATCTGTTTATTCAAAGAATATCTACTAATAAAAATCATTCTGTATACTATGAGTAGCTTCTATAACGTGAATTAATGAAACAATAACAACATTAACATATGATCTGCAGCAGTGGTGTAGCGGGCCTAAGTGCCGCCCGGGACCGACCATAAAAGTGCCGCCCTTTCCACCCCTTAAATTTGTTAACAAAAGTTTAAAACAGAAGATCATGTTTCGTGCTTATTTAAAGATATAAGGATTAATAAGGCATCTTGAAAATCACAATCAACCACTCTCAAATTGAAATGGGTCTTATTTTTCATTGTCGATTATGAGTCTGGCTTTTTCTGCTTGTCGCCATCTTTCTCATCAATAATTTTTCTATTTTTTGCTTTCTTTTCTTTTTGTATACACGGACTCGACATGTTTCGTCAAATCTTGTCCCCTGTTGGTTTTTAGTCTCCGGTAAGCCCCACCGTCTGGCATTTTAATAGTTTACTCATTCCAGGATATCAAACGAAAAAATTAAGGGATGTAATAGCGGCATACTTACTTTACAGATGTAAACATTTATATATGTTAAAATTTCGTGTAGTATCCCCATCTTTAAAAGTAAAGAAGTATTTATACTGCATATAGCAGGCTATAATAATAAATCTGATAATGATCACAGTGATGTAAAGAACATTTCGTTGTTAACTTCACGTTTCAGTAGTGGTTTAATCCTCTTAGAACAGGGGTCTGGAACCTTTTTGGCTAAGGTATCCATGAAACCTACATATTTTTAATTGTATTTCCGTGAGAGTCATATCATATTTTTCAACACTGGTGTAGGAGGCGGGGGGGGCAAGCGCACCTCCAAAAATTTTGATTTGGTGAAAATCCGGGCAAAATCTGTGGGGAAATTTGGACAAAATGTGTGAATACCTTCGCAATATCCCTGTATGTGCTTTGATTTTACAGATTAGTACTCCAAACAAAAATGCAGACGTTTTTTTTGTTTCGGAGGACATGTTTTTAATTAGTTCTTTTCGGGCAAGTTAGAGGAAATTGGGCAGGTTTGGAGAAAATTTGGGCAAAAATGGTGCTTGAAGTGCTTTGATTTGAAAAAATTCGCCCAACATGAAAAGAAAGGCAGTCGTTTTTTAAGGGTCATTTTCTTTGGAGTATTTTTCGGGCAAGTTTGGGGAAATTTGGGAAAAAATCCTTCGCACCCCTAAAAATTTGCCTGCTACTACACCTATGTTGTTCAACACTTAATGTAACTAACTTACTAACGAGCGTGTGCATTTTTAAGCAAACTAACAATTTTAAACAATGGTAAATGTCTGCATTTGCTCTTTAATAATATGCTTCTTACTGTTAATGTGACTTCTGGTGCTGCATGGTGTTGCTGATGGCTTTGTAGTCTGGTAGATGAAAAATTACAAAAAAAGCTTCATTCGTAACAATCGCGTTAAGAAAATATCAAGCGAGCCAGATGCCGCCATCAAAAAAGCCACATCTGGCTCGCGAGTCATAGGTTCCCGACCCCTGTCTTGGAATATATAAAAGGCTTCAAACCTTAACTCTGTCGGAACTTGCGCGAAGCCCTCTTTAGTTGTTGAAATGAATTTTTCAATGACTGCAAATGTTAAGTATACCATTGAACAAGGGAAACTTTTACGAAACTCAAGCTGCCTATAGGCCTGCTCTGATTCAATCTACTTGCAGTTCAAACCGACAATCTGAGCTCAAAGTTATCCACGCAAACACACTAACTGCACTACCCGTTTCAAGAACGTCATTTTCCGATACCATTACGTCATGCAGAAAAACAGCCGTTATATTGAAACCAAGCAACGTTACCTTTGCAGAGTTCTTCACTTCAACTGCCAAAATTTAATGTTGATAAGCCCACTTAACGACTAGGCTACACCTTATGGCATTTGATGAAAATATCCCAGTGAACATTGAAAAATAGCATGAGATGTGCCAAGAAATGTCTTTTTTATTTTGGTGACGGAAATTAGCGGCATGCCAACGCCTGAAATATGCGTCTTACCGGGGAAGTTGAGGCGAACTGTCTTGCCCAGGGAGCGCAACGGCGATTTCACTCAGTGTCGGTGCATCGGACACACAACCTTCCAATTGAGAGGTGGACATTACCACTGAGCTATCGCCGCGCCAGCGAAATCTTCGTCGCCAATGCCTAGGTGTCAGGTGATGTTATGATGTGTAATTGCGGCGTAACCGAGGAACCAACGATGCGAGAAAAAGGATAAAGCTAGCCTTGACTATTTGCCGTGATTTCATGCAAAGCCTTTTGTATCAGATTTTGAGAGGAGTGCAATATAAACTGCGAACAACCGGAGCCCTAACGTTTGCTGATCTCATCTCTTTCCTATGTTCAAATACGTTTGACTGGGATGGCGGAAATGGCTTTGTCTGGCGATGAAGGTGTATGTAGGGACTGGGGCACAATTTCCCCCCAAGTAAGTGCGTCAAAAAGCCCTGATTTCAAGGCAAACACTGGGGCACTTTAGCAAATTGGATTTGACCCAGAGTTTTGAGTAAACATCTCATCAATTTCTCATTCCACAGTCACATGTCGCGTATTTTCAGGCTAGCCTACCAGTCTAGGGCTTCTAAACACAAAATTGAAAAGCTTGAACTGCCAACACTTTTAAAATGTATTCAAAAATAATAACGAAAGACTAGAACTTTTAAACTCCTTTCAAAAAGTAATTATTAATCAGCAAAGTACCGTCCCCAAAAGGTACCGTCCGGGACCCGATGCCTTCCCTCTTGCTACGCCACTGATCTACAGCAATGACACGTAAAGCGGCTGTGATTGCGGGTAACTGTGTAAGCACTAAGCAACGCGCACTGTTGCTTGAGAGAAAGTGTTCTTCTTATGATGCTGGGTTATTCAAGCTGGAAGAAGATAATTTTACAGCAACTAGCAATCAATGGAAATCGTGGTGCAAAGCAAGAATTCTCTGTTTCAACAAAAGTTTCAAAAGATATTGTACCATTTCAACAACTATAAGTTCGGACTCCTAACTTAGGAGGGCGATGTAAAAGTGTTTTAATTGGACCCCCGGAGTCCAATTTTTTTATCCGACTCCTAGTAGAAATACGACCCCACCCAAAAACCTCCGACGCCGTCTCCCAATATGGAGAAAAATAGTGACAGCAAACATCCTTGTTGGAGTTCAACACCCAAGGCGAACTGTTATGATTTAAATCCGCCGAAACGGATAAATTCCAGTCAGTCGAATTTTCGCGAAAGGGTCACATCTGGCATAGGATTAGTCTATACACCGCCGAAACGGACACAAACATCTGAGCAGGAATACAGAGACATGACAGCCAATAACAGGCGGCCGTCAATACCATATTCCCGCAACCCTTCACAAAACTACCCTGCCGTATGTTTCCTCGACGTCATCAAAACATGCGTGAACATCTTTGGCATACTCCTAGGATTTCTTCAAAACTTTCTGGAGAGTGATATTTGGTCTGTAGTGCTACGGCATGGACGAACATTGTACTGGGTATCCTGTAGCTTTGGTTCAACTGCTTCGCGACATCTTTTTTCAAGGCACTTGGTATAAATTTTCTAGGGGCAAGGAGAAATATAGTTAGTTTCCTCCTGTTTGCCTTCGTCTGTATGGCAGTGATTCCAAATGGTCATGCTGCTTGACAACACACGAGTCAGCCAATGTATCGAAATTCAAAATCTTGAAAATGTTGCCACAACCCTTTTCCTCCATAAAAGAAGCCCTATCTACTCGACAGTTTTTAGTCAGACCTAAAATGAACTATAAGACATAATTTATTCGGATGCAACTCCTTTGTGATGCTGGCACTTGATTACAAAATTTACTGAAATCATTTATAGTGCCATATGCAAGCAATCTGAGAACATGAATTGACAGGCAACATGAAAAATGCAAACCAAGTAACAAATATCTTTGAAAACCATTACTGCAAAATGCTGAATCTAAATAGGAACTTGCAGAAAATTTTGTTCAAGTTTAGGTGAAACAGTGAAAATTGAATAAGAATTTTTGCATTGAGCCAGTTACTTACGGGATCTCTGTAGTCAACGTGTCTGGCAAATAACCCGAAGAAACGTTTCCGTTTGTAAAACTGGTAAAAGCTGAGTAAAATCCAGTTGTTGTGTAAAGTTCAGAAGAGCTTTGCAGTGGACATTCATCCACAGAAACAGGAAGTCTTCTCTGTGTTTCTGGGGATTTGCCATATATGATACCACCCACTGCCAACCACGATGTTAGTACCGTACCAAACAATTGTCCAGTTAAAGCGCCCTGCACCAACATGAAAAAAATCAGAAAGCATGCTTATGTTGCAAAATTTATACTCTTGCTGTCTTAAGTACTAGTAACCGCCACATTAATTCTTTTCACCTATTCGGAAAGTAGTGAAATAGCACCACTATTGGATCTGCTTTTCCTTTGTGTTGAAAGTAGCAGAGGAGAATCTACGTGCAGTGGCCTAACCAAAGGTAGTGGGAAAGGGGGACTTCTGCCCTCTGGCGCAACAATGTGGGGGCGCCAAATTGAGGTCGGAATGTTACGTAATAATTACGAAATATCAAATGTCAGTTGATGATGTTAAGACGTTGTAAAACTCAAAACTCCGGAGTGCGTGCTCCTGAACCCTCTACCGCTCGCACCAGAGGTGACTGTGACCATACACCTGACGACAGAGGGGAGCAAGCGCGATAACTACTGTGTATTCGGGACTTTCAAAAGCTCCGACAAGCCCGTGCTTTAGAAAACAAGGTGCAACTCTGTGGTCAATTTTATGCTGGGCTATTCTGTCATTAAAATTCATGTAGATGTTTGCAGATGATCAGGAAAGTTTTCGCCAAGTTTTTGCATTTTCTTTCACTGGTTGCTAGAATTGGAATGCATACCGCAATTTGTAATGTCGAAATACAACAAATTGATATTTGAATGTTCAATCGTGACCGAAATTACAAAGTGGGATAGCTTCACGCGAAACGATTCCGTTAATGGTTTCCAAGATTCAAAGGTCCTGACGTCACAGCCAGATGAAGCTTTCAGACCACAAACACCTCTATGCGGGGCCCGAGTCAGCTTTCGACGTCCTTTTACTCCCAGCTCACTCTTCGCACATTTTGCCACGAATGGGCTGGGTGGGGCGCCCAAACTCACTGTGTCCCCGTGTGCGGGAAACCCTAGGTACGTCACTACTTGTGTGTCACCTTATTACAACGTACGCTTTACGTATTTCTTTCAGCATAAGGACAGCCCGGGGATATGGGTTGAAAATAATGCCACCTGTTCGACAGATTTGTTTTTTCCTGTGTGGGGCGTGTAGTGCAATTATGCTTGGTGTGGCGTCTGGTAGTAATTACGACGTGCGTGCCTTCCAGCATTGGGCATGCTGTTCACCTCGACTGTGCATTCGTTGTTCCGCTCTTGCTGTTGAGTTGTCCTAGAACCGAGGTTTAGGTTTGTGAGTTACGCAGCGTTGTCTGTCAGTCGTTATGTGGTACCACTGTTTTAACTTACCTTTTAATTTCGTATGTTGTGTTTAGGATGGTCACGTTTTAAGTTTGTTTAAACCGTACAAGCGGTCTGTTATGTGGAATATATTTCATAACTGGCTGCATTTATGCTTGCTTAATGGTTTTGGTGTTGTTGTATATGATGGTTTTGCTAAGTCTGTACCGTGTTGCTCCTTATCCTTCTTCATACCATAGATTTTCGTTTTTTTTCTTGTATTTGTATTTACAGTATAGCTGAATAAAAATATTTTGGTGCGATTTTATTTTCACATCATTGCATTCCGGGACACCGGAACAGCGGTAGGCCATGGGGGTGCAGTAAAAGAGTTGAGACCTATGCAAACGTATAAAAATCAAAAATTGTTACCAAGGCTCGTTTTTGTTCAGCAACGATGTTGACCTCAAAAATAACACCAGAAATGAAAGAAAACCATTCTGAAGCTTCTGAGTGCGCGAACAGCTGCAGTAAATTTTTTTCAATTCCGATTTTGATAAACCATGAAATTACCTATGATACTTTTATGAAAGGGCACCTCCGTTCCCACTGCCCCCCTTATGAAAGGGCAGGGGCAATGTCCTCGTCATGCACCATCTCCGGCGTCCGTAAATGCATTTGAGGTTTAATCAATTGGATTCACTAAAGGAATCACACCTGAAACCATAAGCAATTTAAACCACTGTTGGTTGCAATGTAAAGTCGTTAAACCTATTCGAATTTTACATTGTTTATAATTGTAAACAGAAAGGTCAGAAATGATTATTTCGACTGCATTGACAAATTGTTAGACAACTTTTTTACCTCTATTGACGCAATAATCTTGTGAATTCTTATATTCCAGCAGTGGCCAAACTGCGGCTCATCGAACGTTTGCATGCGGCTCTGTGAGCTTTCCGAAAAATTATATACAGTACTTGTTTTTTACTTTTATTTCTATTGCCGAGTGTAGAAATATTACAAAATGGTACTGTGGTAGCTAGCGCGCCGTATAGTATTACTTTTGCAAGTCTTTCCAAAAAGAATTATTATGTCACAGAAGCGTAGAGTGCTAATAAATTCGTGTTTTTAGATTTTTATGTTGCGTCTTTTTTTAACTTGGGTTTTACGATATGCGGCTCATACACAGAGCAGGCTTGGCCACCCCTGCTATATTCCTTAACTCTCCTTATCAGGAAAAAAACTCGCTGACAATATCCTTGGATAGTGAATTGCCAAACGTAACAGTAACTTCCATGGAATTTAGCAAAATTCAAACATCTGTTCACTTTAATCGCTCACCTGATACTTACCGTAGTGTTGCACCATGGGAAAAACACTCCCAGAGTAAAGATACCAAGTATAGGACCACTGAAAGAACCTCTAATAGAAAACACAATAGAAATCACTGTTCCGGGCAGAGCCGATGACATATATGCAATTCCTGTAACAATCGCTCCCAGGACAAAGACTGCAAACAAGGTAAACAGAGTTCTTACATATGCTTCTGAGTTAAAAGGCAGAACCCGTCACAAGGTAATGAGGTCAGGAATTTACACCTTGGTGAGTCGCAGAGAAATCTATTAAGGTAGTTTTTTTGAAAAAGTTGGAGTTAGGAGCAATTTAGGGATGTATAAAGTGAAAACCAAGGAGAAAAAAGCCTTAAATACTAAATCTATTATTTTCAGGAATCTTCAACTCTTTCGATCAAACTTGCTGTGCAGGTTTCGACGTTTGCTTGCTGCATTTATTGCAAGCTCAGTTTTCACGTTGGATGAAGTTGTTTTCAATTATATCATGTCAGGCGTGGCTATGCCAATGCATCGTTTTGTGCGACGTCCTTTCGCAAACTGCTGCTGCGTTTAATTTGAATTAAAGTAACAGCATCACAAATCTGTGACTGACAAACACGGTAAGAGAGATTTTTCATGTTTTTTTCATTTTTTGCAGCCGACAATTATTGATCGTACTGGCAGTACCGGATTAAGGCTCTTGTTGCCCTAAAGCAAATTTGAAATTTTTAATATGGCCTGAACTTGCAATAAAATTAATATTATTGTAAAAAATATTCATTAGCAAACATTTATTTCTATAAAATGTACATACAAGGTACATATATTTATGTATACATTATTCAATTATAACTTTTCATGCTGTGGCAGCAGCCAACTCATCAATCAAAGAACTGAAGTCAGTTTCGTGCAGCAATTCTCTTTCAATGCATAGAAGTGCCAGTACACCAATGCATTGCTGGCTCATTGTGGATCGCTTCACATCGCGATTTCGAGTAAACTGGGAAAACGAGCGTCCTACCGAATTAGCTATCGGTGGCAAGTAAATCTAAAAACCACTTCATTTTTGGGAAATGAAACTCCAGTTGTGTGCAGCAAGTTGAACAAATGTTGAGCAATTCCTGCTGACACTTTTCTGCTGCATAGGTGTAGGAACAGGCAAATTATTGGGGGTGCGAGGGATTTTCGCCCAAATATCCCTAAACTTGCCCGAAAAAATTTTGGGCCACATTTTGTGCGAACACTTTCTCAAGCAGACCATTTAAGATGACCTAAAAAAAGGTCTTCCTGTGATTCTGCAAACGTTGGGCGCCATTTTTTTCAAATCAAACCACGGTGGTTGTCATTTTTCCCCAAAATTTCAGGGATTTTGCGAAGGTTTTCACCAAATCAAACTTTGCACCCTCGCCTCCTACACCACTGCTCTGCTGCATTTCGTTTTGTCTGTTCCTTATACCAGCACATAACTGAAAGAATTCTGAGTAGAAGTCAGAGGAAAGGTCACTTGTATACACACCAAAAAGTCTCTCAATTACAGCCTCAATATCATAACCAGACATTGATTCAAATTCAGTCAGAACACCAAACCGCTTCTGCCAAGTTCAATATACTCTTAAACCAGTGGTTCTCAACCACTGTTCTGAGAGCCGCATGCGGTTCCAAAGCACCCTTTGTGCGGCCCTCAGCAGTCTTACAATAAAACCTCTAATATTTTATCTAACAGACTTTGTTCTGCTATGAAATAAAACCTGTCAACTGACTTATGTCAATTTCTTTAGTGCGGCTCTCCAACAAATTTAAATGCTTCGCGCAAAGCGTCTTCAGCTACTTGGCCACAGGGACGTTCCGATGATTTTTACACCATTGGGGAAGTTATGCCTTTGAAATTTCACTGCGTGGTGTTTCGACGCTACGTGTAGCAGCTACCGCGCTTCTACACAAAATTGTAGGTCGGGATTTGGCTCTCTTCAGTGAAAAGGTTGAGAATCACTCCTCTATACCATTGTTTAGTTGATCGATCTTCTTTCGTTTGAGCGAGTTATTGAAACCACTGCTTGGCCGCACTAGATCTCGGGGCAGGTGTTGAGCAGCCGTTCAATTGTCTCATCGTCCAGCACCATCAGGCCATGCAGTCCGTACTGGGGAGGTCGATGGATTGGACATTGAAGGACAACATGGTCGACGATTTGTTCTTCTGCGCCACACTCACAGGCCGCTGATGTTGATCGATGATGATATTGAACGTGTTAACATTAAATTTCTGCCGTATCTGTCATACTTTCCATAGCATCAGTAGCACGTACATAGGTGTAGGAGCAGGTAAATTTTTGCCCAAATTACTCCAAACTTGCCGGAAAAAGCTCCAGAGAAAAAGACCTCCAAAAAAAGACGACTGAATTTCATTGGGTGTATTTTTACCAATAAAGGCACTTCAAGCATCATTTTTGCCCAAATTTCACCTAAAATCGCCCAAAGTTCCCTAACTTGCCAAAAAGAACTATACTAAAACATGACCTAAAAAAAAAGTCTGCACGTTTGTAAAACCAAAACACAGGTTTACACACATTTTGCCCAAATTTCCTTTACACACATTTTTCCCCAAAATCACAGATTCTGCCCGGATTTTAAGGGATTTTGCCTGGATTTTCACCAAATCAAAACTTTTGGGGGTGCGGTTGCACCCGCGCCTCCACCAGTGATCGGGTATACGACGGGTCTATAGGAACAAGACAACATGTTTTTGTTCCATGTGGATTAACAGAAATCCTCACTGATGAGCAGATGCTACTGTAGAATGTATAGGCTACAAATGCTGCAAATAGTATGAAACAACTTCAACACAGCAATCCACTGCAGATTGACTAACCAGATTCAGTGAGTGAGATGCGCATGGAATACAATCCACCAAACTGTTCTTGTTTTCCATAGTTTGCTGCATACCAATGTATTTACCAAACATACTGGTGGCACTGTCATACAGTATGTCTGCCCACGGCAATTATTGTGATCAATGCTCTGTTAAGTACTGAAGTAGGGTATCAGCAAGATTCTGACCTGTGTGACTGGTAATTTTGATGAACGTGAAAAAACGTTCCACTGGTTCATAATTTGTCGTAATGACTTGACGAATGATGATAGTAAGCTGGTTAGTTTGAGTAATACACAGGAGTGCAGTGGGGCAGCATGAACCCGTGGGAACGGCGTTCGTACACCTTTTTTGGATGTGGGAACACGTTCCCATAACTTTTTCATTTAACCTGACTTGAAGATGTGTATTTTTACTCGGATTTTCTGTGTGTAGCTCCAGACGTCGCATAAATGAGCAAATAACAAGCTATTACTTGCGTAGCACCCCATATTGTGAAAATACTGAAAATGGTTAGTTTTGGTTGCGTTCCTACCCTTTTTTTTTCGCGTTCCCACACTGATTTACTTGAAAATGGCTAGTTTTTTTGGGTGCGTACCCACACTTGTTTTTTTAGCACTACACCCCTGGCAATACATGGTGTAGACTTCACTGAAATAAAGAAATATTTCGACTTCAAAACCTCCTGTTTGTATCATCAAGCACTTTCCGTCCCATCAGTGACAATTTCTTCACAAACTGTTTTTGAGAGGTGAGATGAATGACCACGTCCGCGTTTTGCATATTGACGAATATGCTGAGATAGAGACGACGGATCAAATTGGCTAATTAACTCCAATATTCCCAAATAATTGCCATTCTTACCAGAACCGAAAATCCAACCTCATTACCGCCCGTGCTACGAAGTAGTAGGCATCTCTCACACAGAAAGGCAATTGTTGCAACACAACGTGTAAGGGAATCGCAGTTTTCCAGTATTTACGATATTCCAGTATTGCTCAATCATATTTTTGTGCAACACAGCATCTATTCGAACATCAACAACAAAGCGATGAGCAAGAGTCAAAACCGATTTAATATGTTTGGTGCTTGTTTCCACATCTTTCAAATTCTGATTTCAGTCATTATCACCTGAGGTGCATAGCTGTATACTTCTATCTCATGAAAACAAATTGCGTGGGAAACAGAAAACACATGTTTTGGCTTGAGAATAAACGAGTCAGTACGATTGACTACCTCTCCATTTGGTAAAATTCCGTGTGAAGGCCAGTGGCGTACGCAGAAAATTTCCGAGGGGAAAGCCAAGTTTCGTCACAATCGTGTGACGTCACAAATCAACTTTAGGGGAAGTACCGAAGGCACGACCATTCTAGGGGGTCCTGGGGCATGTCCCCGGGAAAATTTTGCAAAATTACACCTAAAAATACGAATTTTTGTGCATTCTGGAAGCAAGTTTTGGATAATACTATTTTTACATTTTTTTATTCTTAAGGTCTGAGGGGGTGGCCATGGCACAGTGTCCTCCCCCCTCCGTACGCTAGTGGTGAAGGCACTAGGGTTAAAGAAGCGATTTCACTCCAGAATATTCTAATTTTATTTATGGATAATCATTTGTCAAATTTTGAAAATGGTCAGTGTCTGTGCATATGGTACTTCACGTAAACTTTCTGTTATATTATCAAAAAAGACCAACATCATTTGTTACAGGCGTACACCTTGATTTGAAACGTGACTGTAGATTCTTCATCATTATCATCACCAATAACTTTGCCTTGGACTGTGTCTGACTGAGAAGAAATAGAAGAGACTTTTCATCTAGGTACGCACTGCTACTTCCAATATCTTTGTCCACAACTTGAAAATTTGAAGTTAATTTGTGCGTTTTCGTCAAAAGATCTTTTTCGCCTTGCGTTTTTGTTTCCTGAGCTCTTTCACAGCCACTTTTCCATTTCGACATCGCGAACACTGAACCTCGAAATACGAACTAACTGTTATTACACGAACTGCTTCTCGAACGAATATACCAAATCTCCTTCTCTGGTATAACACACACTTCTCTTCTTTTTAATGCTGCTACGTTGATGGTGTAGGGTTTCCTTTTGGTGTGGGAACCGATGTTGAGATTTGGGGTGTTGCCCAGCGTAGACGTTGCTTGCGAGTAATCCTGTCGTTGCATGCAGAGATGCTGGTTTCCCCAAACGCTACCAACGAGGCAGCCTAGTCG
>JGI24158J21664_10004663_pt1 | contig 17678 bp, 10 predicted proteins | sample Ectturendosymbi3_FD_21664 | JGI IMG/M metagenome (IMG submission 21664)
AAATCCTGACTACTTTTGCAAACTTCTAATTGCAAATGGGCAACAGCGTTGAGTATATTAGTTATAATTGTGTACTTTTCAGTTACTCTCAGGGACGCGCGGAGAGCGTGGGCATTGCTTCTCCTGTTCTTTCAAAAGGGTAGCAGCGGGGGCAGAGCTAACTTTTCATCACAGTACCATAGGGAATTTCAATTTCATGGTTAACATGATCTAGTTGAAACAAATTTATTGCAGCTATTCACGCACCCACAACATTCAGAACGGTTTTCTACACTTTCTGTTATTTTTTTGAGGTCAACATTGTTGCTGAGCAGAAACAAACATATTGGTGACGAATTTTGTGTTTTTTGTAAATTTGCGTTTCCCTCAATACCTTTACTGACCCCTGCCCTACCGTTGCTTCGGCTGCCACCTTTGTTTTATCTCATTCCACCTATAAACTAAACATCTCCACAGACATGATTATGATTATCGAAATTCAGATCACAAAAATGCTAGCAAAGTTTCTTACAGAGAGTCACTTACAGAGAGAGCGTTAGATTTTTTCTAGATTAAAATATGTGACACATTTAATCTTATCAGCTTTTTGACAATATAATCGATACATTTTCAGCAGCAAAGGCAAGAAAACTTTGTTCTTGGAATTAGACCAGGGGTCTTCAAACTACGGCCCGCGAAGCCATTTTGTCAATGATGAAAAAATAATATATAGTACCTACGAAAAATTTTAGATTTGGTAGAAAATAACATATCCCGCAACAATCGCATTGCGTAAGGTGTTCGGCCCTCGACGTGTTCTGTATTACCTTATGTGGCCCTCGGACAAAAAAGTTTGGAAATCCCTGACTTAGATAATTGTAATAAAGCATCAGATTGCAGTGTTTCGTTTATTTTATGCTGCCACGAACGGGCTGGGAATGCTTAAACTGAGGTTATCCCCAGGCACGGTAAACCCGAGGTACGTCACTGCTTGAAGCGTCGTTTGTTTTTTGCAAAGTGGTTTCAAGTCTGTTGCTGCAACATGATACTGTAGATAAAAACGCTGTTCGGAATCTACGTAGTCGTATTTAATTTAATTCAAACCAGCCCAAAAAAAGTCTTGTAACTTATCTTTGTAATGAAATGTCGCCTTTCTGCTACATCGCACGCTCTTTTTCTTGCAGGCGTCACAGCCTTTTTTGCAGTTAATTTGGGGAAACGCTGTTTTTGTAAGCGTGGTCGCAGGGGTCTTCACGTTGAGCGTCGTGCCTCGGATTGTGCTAACTAAACTCAACAACTACATAATTCCCCTTTTTCTTATCTGACGACTTCAGTCTTATGAAAAACATATCGTCTTTGAGAACCGTGAATGACATTGTTATTACTCCACCTTAATAATAGCATTGTCTGTTTTCATTACCATTTGCATTTTTTTAGATGCTTACAACGTTCACAAGCCCAGCAACAAAAAATTTGCACCCGTGAAAACCAAACTTTTCGCTGAACAAACAAATGCACATCAACGTTGAATAAAAATCGCCAGTTTGTCTACCAAGCGATGTCAATCGTTAGCAACAAAAACTATGCCATTACAGACATCCACTGTTGCTTTTCAAGTAACATATTCAGTTGTTGCGCTACGTGTTTAGCCCAAATCGAAATGTTTTTGATACAGTGTTACAATTCAACGGTCTCTGGGCTTCCCACCTGCTTGCAATGAAGCTGTTATATGCCTAAGCACCTCGGAAAACACTCTACAAAACCAATCAAGTTGAAAATGCAATTTTTTACGGCTTAGCATTAACGCGCGTAGAAAGCAAAGTTTCTTTGTATTCCATGGGTTGCACCGCTTGTAAGCAAACCTACTAAATGGTTGCGGCTATGTTTTGTACCGAAATATCTCGTCATGTTAATTACAGTGTATCAAACCAACACTGAACATCGAGCAGTAAGCCTTTACAATGAATCCAATGCGCAAAACAAATTTACATTCAAATGTTGTAGTTGTCATGCTTTTAACATTGTGCACCAACTTTATAGTTTTTGCGCACTTTGTTTTGCAATCTTCGCCGATGAAGTTGCACTTTTCATATTTGTTTTGCAAACATTTTCCTGAAATCACTCACCAATATATTTTGTTTGCCCCCCTCTTTCTTCACTTGAAACATTTCCAAACATCTGCGTTACTTTGTGTTGTAAAAGGAATACTACTAGACATCGGACTTAATTTGAGGTATTCCCTAGTACTCCAAATCAATAATTTTCCCACTCACTATAAAAAGCTGTCTCCTGTGTGAAACTATTTTCGTTGAAGATTACCAAGAAATTTTACACTTTCACTAAACGAGGCACGGAAAGCGCATTACTTTTGTTTTCTGCTACTCGTTCAAAATTCTGCTGTTCATCAAAACTCAAACAAGGCTACCTTGCCAAACACCAAAACTTTTTCTACTGTAAGACTCGCGTTGTGCCTACAATCGCTATGTTTATTGCTTCACAATAATTTTTTCGTTTTCAACATCAGCGATAATTGCTGAAAAAGTTCGCATAATCTGTGGACGTTGCCAAATCACAATTCCCGGTCACTTGAGGGTTTAGGTTTCCGAGCATGCTACAGCGTATCCTCTCACTCTCCTACCACCCCGTTTTGAAAAGGCAGTGTCTATTTTGCCGCCACGATGCCGACTGCAACAGCTTGGCTGGAGCTATTATGCCGCCAGTCAAAGATTCTGGTCACGTGACAACTTCAGAACCGCAAAGCATGACCATGACGTTTAGTTGACCGTGACATCTGCTACCACTCAGCTCAGTACTCAAACCTCGTGCTCAGTGTTGCCAGTTGGGCGGTTTTCCCGCACAACTGGACTGGTTTCTTCATTGCTTTCCTGTTAGTTATTGCCCCGTATTGCCATCTTTCTCTTGTGCTTGCCTCAGTAGTTCAAGGCGATGCAGTCAACTGCAACAGCAGTCCACAGGGGCCGTCAATAAATGATGTCACTCTATTCTGGGCAAAACTCTACCCCCTCCCACCCCTTGTCACATATCGTCACAAGTATTTAACCCCCCCTGCAAATATAACGTCACAATTTGCAACCCCCCCTTATATTTGCAATTACAAATTTCCATCAATTTTGTGTCTGCCTAGACAAAAATTTCGTCTGTTTTATAGATTTGATTTGTGCACGTTGTGGCAAGACCAACATTCTATTCGTAAAACGTCGAAAATACCGCACACGTTGCTAAGCAAAAATTAAGAAGCAAAGTGTTTCCTACTTTGTTGAAGACCCAAACGAATGAATTACGCTGTGCGAATGCTGGCAATGACTGATTGCGGTTATAGTCTTGTGCATGGATTTACCGTAGTGGTCGCTTTGCAATGTTGAAGCAAAAACAAATCAAAAAAGCCGACCACATTTCATATCAAACTTCATAACAGACTGTTTGTACCAAAGGCCGGATGGTGCAAAGGGTGTTAGGCAAAATGGTTTGGACGTTTAGCGTCCACACTGCAACAGACATTCCGTTATCAACGTGGTTTGTTACGAACGGGTCTGTTATGAACATGGTGTGTTATGAAAGTGGTGTGTTTTGAACAGGTCTGTTATGAATGGGTCTGTTGTGAGCGTGGTCTGTTTTAAATGGTCTGTTATGAACGGGTCTGTTTTGAATGGGAACTATTTTGAAGCATTGTTATGTTTTTATGAGTCACGAGTTTCAAACTGTTTACTTTAATTGGGTTCAGCACAAACTCCTCTTCATGCTGAAGGTGGTGGTGGCAATTGCATATGTTGCAACAATTTTGACCTCAAAAATAAAAATGTAAATTATAGGAAATGATTCTGAAGTTTACAGGATGAGTGGTAAGCTTAATTAATAATTGTGGCGGCCTGAAGATGGCGCCACATGAAAATAAATGGTCACGACTAGATGGTGCCCATGAGTAACAAGTCACTGTGATAGTCACCACAAGTGAATTATCGTAGTTCACTTATCCCTATATAATGATAGTGCAACCTACTAGTGGTAGAGTGAAGTCAGTGATGGATCTCTATTGCTGCTGGTAGCTTTGCTGTTAGTTAATGCTCCGAATTGCCATCTTTCTCTTGTGCTTGCCTCAGTAGTTCAAGGCGATGCAGTCAACTGCAACATAATGCACCTCCAGATAGAGATGGAAGGAAAGATGAAGCCCGCTTTTAACTTCAGGTATTCCAGAGCTAGCCTATATTGATTTGCCCGAAATTGAGAATAAAAGTGTGGAATGCTCGCCAAACAGCTAAAAAAAATCCTGCACAGAATCGGGCATTGAAATCTAAAACTTTTTGGTCCAGTAGATGGAGTTGGGAGTCAATAAATTTTATCGCATGAGCTTTGCCTACATTGACAGTACAACAATATAGGAAGCCATTAGATGTAAATCCAACAAAGAATGACTGACTATCGGAAATATACTACAAAAACAGTTAACCCATTAGCAATATCGACAAAAATTTCCTCGCTGGTTGCAATAGAAAACGATTGTAAATGGAATAGAAATATATTGACCTCCACACCTTACTTTCTGGTATGACTGCGTGTAGCATGCATATCAAAACGACTCGTGTGACATCACAAAACTACTGACTCCCCCTCCCCCTTGTCACAGTTTGTCACAAATCTGGTGACCCCCTCCCCCCGCCAGGATGTGACGTCATTTATAGACGACCCCATATTACTTAAATAACTTATCTAAAATCCTAATGTAGTAAATAAATTCCTTGTAATTTGAATAGTGCTCACAAATTACAAATTTTAGAAGCGGGTTATGCAAGGATTAGGCTCGAGAAGTTGCCACTTCCATCGGTTTTGCACTCCTTTCGTATCTCGTTCTTGCGTGCCGAGCGGTAGCGTGGTACACTGCGGCCATACAACTGTTTACACGTTGGATATGAACCGATGCTAGTAGGCTGAATTAATCCAAGTTGATCTGTGTGTACGCAGTGATAGTTAAGGATCTTGAGTGCTACGTTTTCAAGAAAACAAATTTATTTTGCGATGTCATAATGGGGCGATCGTCTTCAACTTGCAGCCTACGAGAAATTTCGACAAGCTTCCCGGGAAATTTCCATTTTTTCAAGCCCTGGTATTGACCCTATACAGCAAATCTGGAAAACTGCGTGAATGTATGTTCCATTCACATTCATCATATTCATATCCACCGTTACTTGGTTGACGTTCGTCACTTTCAGAACCACATAGTTGTATACTTCTTGGCTCATTTTTGTTCTCCCTTTGGCCTGGCGCCCTAGGCGCTGGCATTGATCAGGCAATGTTATTCCAAATAACAGCGGCAGGTATTGCTCCGTTTATAAATTGCAGGACAGAAAAGGATACAGATTAACAAAAACTTCACTGATTTCTAGTGTTTCATATTTAAATTTGGGGGTTAAAGTTTTGTTTGGGGGGTTAAGGTCTGAATTTTGAGTCTTTTGTTACAGCGTGGGACCCCAATTGAGAGGTATGAAGGACGGCTGACGCGGCTCTGGTTCCTGATATCGAGGGAATTCAGAATAAAGTAATGTGGTTATGAATTGGAACAACTTGTTCATTGAATGCACCAAGCACGTGTAGTGCTGATTTGTATGACGTCAGTCGCCGCAAACCTTTAAGAGGGCCCCAATTTAAAATAGCCTAGGGCCAAATTTAAAATACCCCGAAAATGAAAATTCGCCCCTGATTCGAGTCACAATCAATGACTCGAGTCAGAGTCATTTTCACAAAATCTCGGAGCCTCTGATGGTTCAATGGTTTATTGTTTCATATGACTCAACCAACAAGTAGAAGCACTACAAGAAGCCATTGCAATAAGCAAACCAACCATTAGTGAACACTGAACATTTGAGCAAATGAAAATTCAATGACGCAATAGCTGATCAGTGTAAACAAAGACGGGTGCTGTGTCACTGTCACATAGGATTGGTGAGGGACTATAACGGTCATCTAGTCCATAGGTTCTCAAAGTGCTCCGTACGGAGCCCCAGGGCTCCGCGAGCTATTCGTTCACTTATTGAAACACTGACTTTTATTTTTAGAAATTTATTGTGGGACTCCTTAAATTATGGTCAATCTCTTCACGGGCTCCATAACACCAAAAGTTTTAGAACCCCTGATATTGTAGTCAACCAACCCTGTTTTTCAGTTTTTGAGAAGTGCTGACAAACAACACTTGGAAATGAAATAGGCACAATTAGGAAAGCAAACAAACTCAGAACACAGTGATGAAAATGTACAGATGAAAATGCATGCCTATGTACACATATGAATGGATCAAATTTAATTGAAGTAATTTGGTGTGGTTAAAAATATGTTTAAACAAAACATGAAAATAAAAAGTTGGCAAAAAGTAATTAATGAGGTACAAAAGAATAAACAAAGCAAAATAGAAAAAACTAATGTTATAAAGTTTCATGAGGCCAAATTTAAGCTTGTCTCAGAAAAAGTGGTACACGAACAAAAGGATAAAAAATGCCTAAGAAATACCAACATTTTAAACTATCTCCCATGTTTTGACAATTCCAGCATATTATTATTTGTTTTCTAGAATTGAAATTCTAGAAAAATGTCAAAAATTTCTCTATAGTCAAAAGAAACTATTTTACCAGTTTTTTGAATAATTTTGTTATATTTGGACTCTGCACGCTGAAGTTCATAATTGTTTTATGAAATTTTTGTTTTTCACGCTTGGTGATGGTGGCTTTGCCGCATTGGATTTTGTTTAAACTGACGATCAGCAATTCTCTCGTTTATTTTCTTCTGGTTGTTCGGAATGGTAGGGAAGGTGCGGTGGTGGAAGACTTCTGTTTTTGTTCCGATTTTTGAGGGGTATCTTATCATCGCCCGAAATAAAGTGTTTGCTGTTGAAGTGGTTCGTCACATTGTTGGGTTGGACGACGAAACAGTTGGACCAAATTTTTTATGAAGGAAACACAGTTGGAACGAACACAGGGCAGGCAGGACCGAGGACCCCTTCTTTAAGAGCCAAATGCCGTGATTTAACATTACTGTACCAGTAACACTAAAGCCATTCTTCATAATTATCTCTGTCACAATTAAGAAAACTCAAATATTTGTGGAATTGATTTTCTTGTATGTTAATTTTTCCTTCCTGAAAGCAATAATACTAACAATATTTACTTTAGGCCAGTAGTAGTAGAGTAAGCAAGGATACTCAAGTCAGTGTTTTCAGCACTCTTAGATGTGTCTAAAGCATTTAAAAGATAAGAACTGTTGCAACCTCAACTAACCAAAAACTGCTGTTTGCTAAACTAATTAAGCGCAATGTACGGATGTGCATAATAAGACTCAGACTGTTGTTCAGTTATATGCAACAGACCATGCAAGTAAAAATGGGGCACCAACTTTTCATCCTCCTTTACCATAACCAAACCAAACCAGTGAGGTTTATGAAGGCAAGAGGGAGTTCTGAGTCCATATTTATTTGCTGTTTACCTTGATGAACTCACAGACCCGCTGGGTTCAGCCAGGGTGGGATGTACTGTGAGAAATATGGTTGTGAATCATTTATCATGTGGTGTTTGTTGATGATATGTCAGGGTTCCCATGCAGTATGGAAATCATTGATTGAAAAAGTTTTGAATTGTGAAAACAGTTTTCAAGACCTTGAAAAAGTATTGATTTTGACCAAAATGTACATAAAGTATTGAAAAAGTATGGAAATTCCAAATGCAGCCATTTGTTTATTCAAATTTTGTTAGTTAGCGCTGATAACAGTTCTGCAGATTTTTTTGCGTTGTGTTACATGAATAAACTTTTAAATTTTAGAAAAACAAAAGTAAGTGATGGTATTGAAGTTTTTTAATTTAGTAGTGAAAAAGTATTAAAAAGCTATAGAAAATAGTTTTTAAAAAGGTGTGGGAACCCTGATGTGTGTTCAGCCCTAGTATTAGTAGAGAAAGTGACTACAGGACCACCCACGGATCTTCTTCTTGTTTCAAAACTTGTTCTACCAAACTGCCTCGCATGATTCATTTTGAATAAAGCGGTCAGTTTGTCACTCAACTGGCGTCGACCTGATAGCGCAACGGATAGGTTTCAAGTCTGCCATGCCAATGATTGCGGGTTCACCTCTCAACTTGCCTAGCGCCTTGCCTTTTCGTAATGGTGACTGCTTGCACATTTCAATTCGTGGTTCTAGTTTTTCTTTATTTTTTTAAGAACTTTACAAACTTTTGCTTTAGTAGTTAGGTTTAGGGATTAGCGTTTGATTAGTGCTAGGTTAGTGTTAGGTTGGGGTTAGGTTAGCATTAGCTTAGTATTAGGTTAGGGTTAGGTTAGCATCAGCGATCAGGTTAGCGTTTGGTTAGCTGAGCATTAGGTTAGGCTTACAGTTAGGATTGAGGTTAGGTTTTAAGTTTACTATGTTTTTACCAAGCCTACTGTGTTCTCCTCGAGCGTTACTGTCACATTACAAGAGATGGTTGAATAAGGTTTCAAATTTGAAGATCCACAGGCGGTTCTGTAGCCACTGCCATTGATTGGTGGACTCCAACGTCTTGTGAATATTTGTGGTGACTATGCTGCTGAACACAAAATTGCTTTTAATTATAACAGAATAATTGGCTTTTTTTTCCTTAAAAAGTGGAAACAACCTGCTCCATCAAATATTTTTCTGAATGATGTACATGTACAAGTGAAGTTTTTGACCAAGTGAAATACTTTTGTGTGTTGCTAAATGCTTCACTGAAGGATGATGATGATACTCATAGACAAATGAAATCACGATACTGTGCAACAAACAAGCTTAGAGGAACATTCGCTCAGTGCTCCCCTGCAGTAAAAAACACTTTATTTCGTGTCTATTGCATACCAGTGTATGCTTGCTAATCGTGGGGCAAATACACACGGACTTGCATGAAGCACATAGGCTATGCGCTGCCTATGATACTGCCTACTGAATTATGCATTGCGTACCCAGAGATGCAAGTGTTGCCCACACCAAGTTAACCATTGTGTCAAGACCACACAATGGTTTAATGGTTTGTTGAAAAATAATATGTATCAGTTTTTTAAATGCTGTGCATGATCATCTAACTTCTTTGTCAGATTGCTTCACATGTCTGATGCCTTTTGCAAATCTTCATTTTTTTTCCTTAATTATTTAACATTTGTGTATGATGGTGACAAGTGAAGTAGTTATTGTTGTTTTGGTATATGTGTCTCATCAGTATTGCTTTTGTGTAGCAATGAAAACCTTCCATGTGTTTCGTGGAACCTCAGGATTTCTGTATTTTCTAGTAATTCCTTTATTACCTCCAACATGTAAACGACATGTACAATCCAAGCATGAAAAAATAAGATATATGTATAACTGGTAAAACACTAACCAACAATTCCTGCTTTGAATTCTGTAAAAACAATTATCTGTCAGCCTTAACTGCTAAATGCGTTGCAAAACACTTGAAACTTTGATTAAAACAATTTACATGCTTCTGTGCTTCAATGAGCACCCCATCTGATTCATTTTTCACTTTTTTCTGTTAGCTATTTACCTCAAAATCTGATGTTAGAATGCCTTCATTTCTCTCCCAATGCCAGATCCCTGTATGAGTGAATGACATTATGGTTGGGGTGTTGTTAAAGTGTTCTGCCCCTCTCAGTGTTGTGTGCTAATCACCTACTCTATAATGCGCTATGACTAACCACTTTTGTGCTCTTGTGTTATTCAATTAAAGTGCTTGGGATGTGGACCATGAGTCTGTGGCAAATAAATAACAATGAAAATATTTAATTTATAGGTTTTAAGCATAAGCAGGCTTTAGGCCTTTTGTGACTGGCGCTTTGTCACATTTTCAACCAGTGGTGTATTAGCTTATAATGCAGTTGCATCCTAATAAGCATTTTCAAGCTTATGTTGGAAGAAACTAACCATGTTCTTATATTTACTGCTGTTTAGACCTAATTTGAATTCTAGTGACTGTGTGAAACAAGTTAGTATAGGCTACTGTAATCTATTCGAAGTTCTATTGCAGCTAAATATGTTCATTTCAAATCAACAAATTTCTTAAACACTATGAAAAATATCTATTGCTTAATCACTGAAAAGTGGGGTAATGGAGAAGTAGTGTTTAATTTTATCTTAAAATGCTCTTTTTGATGCTGAGTTTATTTTATAGTGTGAAAAATTCATACCTTTAAAACATAAGTTGGGTTTTATTAAGAACAAATGTAATTCTTAAACATTCATCTGTTATTGCAATTATTGCTTTACTCGTAATCTTACCCATGCTTGATTGCTAATTTATGGATTGCAATAGAACTTTTAACCTTAAAAACAAATTTGAATCTAGTTCTGAAACATATTTTTATTGTTTTTCTAGCAATGTTATATACTTGAAATTCTATTCTAGCCTGAATATCAGTGGTCAATATTTTCTAAACACTTAGTTACCTCAGCACCTTCAAGATCTAGTTGAGGTGCCATTCAGGGTTGCCAGATGTGGCCATTTTTTAACTGTGTTGGCCATGAAAAAACTCCTTTAACCATTTTGTGAAATTTGGCCATTTTTTTGGTTTGTCAGTGTAAAATTAAGTTTTCATTAAATATTTTGTCTTTATGTTTTTTTTGGGCGGTCTTCATGTCACTCATTGTTACAGTAACACCATGGCACATCAACCTTTTATTGCTTTGAAGTGTGTAGTAATGATTTAGCCCTTGCAGTCAGTAGATGTTGTACAGATGTTTCAGCCAGTGATAATCTTTTGGTTGCCATTGGTATCTGTTGCACTCGTACTGTGTGTGAAGACTGCTGCACTCGGTTGTGTGACTGATAATATTATAGTAGAAGTATTTTGCATATTTGGTTAGATTTTGCTTTTAGAAGTTTCTCATCACTTTTACAGTAACATTCTGCAGTAACTTCAACCTTGTAATGTTCAAAGTGTGTAGTAATTGTTTAGCCCTTGCAATCTTGTAGATTTTGTGCAAGTGTTTCAGTCTGATCTGTCATGAGTCAATGTTTGTTCTCAAGTGTCCTTGCCCTTTCGTTCATATGTGAACTTGATGATAGTTTTGACTTTGAGCATGTGATTAACTCATTATGATCATCAACTTAATGCAGTTCATGACTTCAATCCTTTGTTAAAACACAGCAGAAAAATAATTAATATTTTGTTCCTATAGTTGGAGCACAAGATCAAGAGAATTCTAACCTTGTCATTGAATTGGAAAGCAAATTTCAAATTGTTTAACCTAGAAACGGGACAGAAATGAAGCATGCATCTACAATAGTGTTTGACATATGGTTCTAAGTTTTATTAAGATATAGAAAGACAAGTTGTAATAGGTAATTTTATGTTTACGGCAGAAATTGCTGTTTTAGGGTAAAACTTGCTTCTTTCACAAAACCACATTTTTTGGAAAAAAATATACTGTCTTCTGAACAATTTGAGACAGTTGTGAATATGGAAATTACCACAGTTAAAACATTTTATGATTTTGGCCATAACTTTTTAAAAAATCAGCCATTTTGGCCATTTTTTTATCAGGATTTTGGCCATAAGCTACGAAAAAAATCTGGCAACCCTGGTGCCATTAACACCTTTGCTGCCAAACCCTTTTTTCCAAAAAGTTGGTGCCAAGCGATTTTGGCAATTTTCTTACTGCCTAATCAACACTCAATACCGGGTGTTAGTCACAAAAAAATGGTCTGGATACTAGGCAGTTTTTCAGAGTTTACCATGTTTTTGCCATTTTTTTAACAGACCTTGCAATTGAAGCCCAAACAAATGCTTCAGTTATTAAATCTACTGTTTCTCTATATCATTTTCATGTGAAAATGTACTTTGGTATCCAATAGATGTTAGATCTATGTTGGAACTTTACCACATATCTGCCCTTGTAAATACCAAGTACATAAAAATATGTAGGTTGGTACAGAAACTGTGAAATGAGCTATAATGCAATTTAAACAAATAGATTAAAAAATCATTGATAACAATAAAAGCTAGTATTTATTATGTGATTTCACGTAGCTACCAATAGGAAACGTGCCATATGGCTAAGAATTTTTGCTTGGTGCCATATGGCTAAGAATTTTTGCTTTACCTGATATCACATAGGCCCTCTTGGTGCCATATGGCTAAGAATTTTTGCTTTACCTGATATCACTTAGGTACATTGGAAGCCTTATGCGATATCATGTAAGGTGGCAGCTAAAGTTATAATAAACATGAAATCTTGGAAAATGATGACCACTGAAATTGATGCTAAAATACAATTTCAGGTATCTGAATTTTGTTTCTCATACTTCTCTGACTATCATCCCGGTTTCGTTTATACTTGGTTTCTGTACTGTTTTCAGAATGTTGCGGGTGACTCGTAGTTGTGCCCATCTCCGCTTGCTTGCACCATGGGCCACACGGCTACTTTCATAATGAATGCTGCACTGGTGTCAATGCAATGGCAACACCATGCATGAACTATTTCTTTGTACCCACCCATTAACTCTGAGCATGAGGCTGGACAAACCACAAGTACTGTTTTTCCAAGTCTTGATATGATCCGACCTGGAATTAGACCCAGCCTACCTGCTTTGGTGATGCATGATCAACCAAGTGTAATATCTCATATCGCTTGCTTTTTAAAGATATTGTAACACATTGGCTTTTAGGACTATCAAATAGTGTACTGGCTACAACAAAAAGGGCTACATTACAGCATTTGCAGTCCACTTATGGCCCACTACCACACGTGTGGTTCAGTTTTATGCACTTAACACACTGTAATGAAATAGAGCAGCATTTCCGTTCATGCTTACTTAGTCCAAATTACTCTTATCTTTTTATATCTTGGAACAAACTACTAAACAATTGTCTTGAACGTTTTAGCGTATTCATGCTCAATAAAAAGTTTGTCGGATTGGTTAAGGTTGGTACAGGTCATTGTCTTTTACCACCTCAATTTTCTTTCTTCAGCATGTGAGAGCCATTTACATGAAACCTCCAAGGTCATTTGTTTTTTAACTTCATGGCAATGGCTTGCTTATCGCTGAGCTTCTGGAGTAGTTTACTTCAAGGTGTGCAAGCATATTACTTAAACATGCATAGATCCTGAATTATTTAATGTGTTTGAAAGTTGTTCAGACAATGCTGTTGTTACTGTTGATTATATTACTGACTGCTGCATCTAGGATATCATGATATTGGTGGAATATTAAAATAGTGCATGTGAAATGTATCACACTGGAAAGTTTCGTGGACAACATTCTCATGGACATAAATCAGCCAGAGAACCTGTAAGAGGCTGCTATTCCATTCTTTGAAGTTGTGAAATACTCTTGTAGAATGACTTTGGAATTTTATTTACATTAAAGTTCATACAAAAAGTTTACCTTCTTTCATGTTATTTTGCAATCAGGGCTACCATTCTTTTTATGAGTTTTTTGAACTAACTAGTTGTAATTCCAGCTAATACCACTCTGGTGTTTGTTGAACTATTAAGTTAGAGCTGACGTTTTTTCTGGACGAGTTGTTGCTTTTTCAGAGTATTGTAAACTAATTGATTGTTCACAATGAATACAGTGCTTGACTCTTACACACTTCACCACGTTGTAATTTTGACTCGATCCTGCTGTGCAGTTATGTTTATGAATGCTGACATATCCTAATGAATATTGTAACCTTAAACACTTGGTTTGATTTGTGATATTTTGTAAATGCATTGGAAATAGAAAATATATTGCTAACACATTAATATGCAGTTTCATGCAATGATGTTTCTTTTCTATTTTGATGCAAATACCTATTAACATCACAACATGTTTATGACTTCATTTAAATAAGTTTGCACTATACACTGAAATTGGTCTCATTTTATGGTGAGTGCCATGCCTGCAACTGGAGTTAGTTACAGCACAGCTATGAAATGTGTTTGTTGTTCAATGCATTGACAGCGTGTTTTTTTTCTTAATCAAGCCTTAAATGTTAAAAACTGATTTGGCTGTGAGTTATTTCAAACCTTTTTGCATATTTATGTGATTAAAGTGTGTGAATAGATTAAATTTGTAATGTTCCCAACACCGGCAAGACCAATGTTAACACATGGTTATTTTTTAGCATGGGCTTCACCCTGTTCACCTCAGTCTACATGCATCAGGAACTCCCGTTGGGGAAAGAAGCATGCGTCATGTCACACCAGACCGGATGACTCGTGACCAGGCAACCACTTTCCGGCCATCAGATCTTCCTTTGTCTCAGACGTCTAGTGCTCGCAGGTAGAGGTTATTTCAACTCAGTTACTAAGTGTACGTGCCACGTGTGAATGCGAGCTATTCTTTTCTGTATGTTTTTTAAGGAAATAGTATTTTTCCTGGCGCAATGCTGGCATTGTGCGCGTCACATTTTTATGTGCTGGTGCATTTTTTCTTTCTTCATTGTTTAAGCGAGTTGTAACAATTCACTGCTTGGTCGCACTGGATCTCGGGACATGTGCTGAGCAGCCATTCGATTATCTCATCATCCAGAACCGTCAGGCCGTGCAGTCCATGGGGAGGTTGATGGATTGGACATTGAAGGACAACATGGTTGACGGTTTGTTCTTCTGCACCACACTCACAGGCTGCAGAGGAGGCCATACCCCATTTGTGTAAGCAGGACCGGAAACATTCGAAGCCTGTGTGGAGGTGATTAAGCCGAACCCATGCTGTTCTTGGAAGGGCAGTTCCAGGAGGATGGGTGCCGATGTCGGGCATGAAATACAGAGTGTCGTAGTGTTCTCCAACCACTCCGCATTCCATCGGTGATCTGCCCAGAGCCCCGCATTTCTGTTCTTGTTGTCAGGTGAACTGAAGAGTTGTTGTGCAGCAGGTACAAAGGAATGTCTTGATTTGAGGCGCCGTCCATTCCGACTCGGTGGGCAGGTGAGTGCTGAGTGGAGCAGATGTCCAGACACCATGGCACGGCGTGCTAGAAACAGTGTGGCTCTTTTACGACGAAGCTCAGCAGGTTGGATGCCTGCGAGGATAGAAAGGTTGTCCGCTGGTGTAGGACGCATGCATCCAGTCACAATTTGCAAGGCGTCGTTGATGGTAGGGTGAATGAGGCGGGTGTGAGCACTGCGGCACCAGACAGGAACACAGTACTCTGCGGTTAAATGTACCAGGGCTGAGGTGTTGGTTCGCAATGTTGTTGCTCCAGCACACCAGGCAGAGCCTGCAAGTCACCTCAAGAGTGCTACTCGTGATGCTAACTTTTTGTGAAGTGACTTAAGGTGTCGGCGATGCCTGAGCGACCTCTCCAACGTTGCTCCGAAGTGTTTGGACTCAGAGCAAAAGGGCAGGGTTTCGTTGCTGTGGTTGACTTTTAGCACATGTTTAGCTTCCTTATTCTTGTGGTGGAAGACTGCCGACACCGTTTTTGTAGTGCTGAGCTTTAGCTTCCAGGTCTGGAGGTATTCACCTATCGTTGCCATATCTTTGCTCAGCACCCTTTCCACTGCCTGCCAGTCTCCATCAGCATGCATGGTTTCTATTTATGCATTTCTAATTATGTGATATATAGCTTGCATTAAGATGTAAGAATGCTGTCTGTTCAAATAATATCTTTCCCCCTCTTTTTGACTGAGGCATAGTTTGACATTCAAAAGATGATTTTCATTGCTACACAAACATGTGCTGTTTCAAAGTGAGTGTCAATGACTTGGATGTTCGAAAATAGGCTGTATATCGTGGTAGCAGTTGCAATGTGATGTTTCTGCTGATTTTCACACAGGTGACCAAGTGAGTGAGATAAATTCACTCAAGCTGGTTATTGAATGCTGCACATTGCAAAGTGATGTGAACAATTTGAAACCAATGAATGTATGGAACTTGTTGCAACACTTTTCTGTTTTTAGATCATCCGCTCACAGTGAAACAGGATCAGGACACAGCTCTGCTTCTGGACCGCTACGAACTATCGGTAATGCATTATCATTTTTTCACAGCACATGAGCTATCAAAGTGAAATTTCAGCATTTATCTAGGTATTGGTTTCCAGATCTGGAATAGTTGTTGAGGTGTGATCTTCAGTATAAAAAAATAAATAAAAAAGATACAAGGGTAAACTTTGAACTTTGTCAGTGGTAAACTGCCTTCTTTGGTTGGAAATTTTTGGCGAGCCAAATAATTTTACTGGTTCGTGTCAAAGCTCCTAGCAACATATTTACATGTCAAGCTGAAAAACAGTCATGATTTGATTATTTGAATAAAGAGGTGTTATGGATTGGCTCAGTTTTTAGTTTGAGTCAGTGTTTTTCAAGCAGCCAACTTTCTTAACTTGTAAATTTTGTTTGTGCATAGCTATGGATCAGTGTTTCTCAGATGTGAGGCGCACAGCGAATTGTTGGTAGTTGGACATTTAATGAATTAATACTAAAGTTTGATCATTAACGGAGTGATTGTGAAGTGCAGAAACTTTTTTTTGCTCTTGACTTTGTATTCCGTATTGTTATGAAGTGAATCATAGTTGCATGGGTCATGCAATTTAAAAAAAATGAAAATGGGGCCTTGGTCAAAAAAGGTGGAGAAGCACTGACAGCAATTGCTGAGGTGTACAAGGTTATTGAAAATCTCCGAAGGGGTGCCAGGGCAGGAAAGATTGAAGAGCACTGCCTTAAGCAAGCGTTGTTTTTGCAATTCCCGTGAAAATATCGTTTCAAGCACATGGAAGTTGTTCAGGTTTCGGACCTCCAGCTTTACTTCATACCATGAGCGAGACAAGGCTGGTGGGGAATTCCAGCTCCCACAAACGCACGGTGGTCAGCCCCTCCAAAGCCTTTTCAACGGAAATCTCGCAGGTTTGGAAAACAGTAGTGAAACTGGTGAAACCGTGGATATGTGCAACATTCAAAAAATTTTTTAAAGTTTTTCGTGTTGGATGTGCTAAATCAGTGGTTCCCAAACTTTTTCTGGTCGCGTACCATTTGTGTGTTCCATACTGTCAACACGTGCCACCTTGCTCCAGGAAAAGTCAATGCGCCAAGTATCATTCGATCAAAGGTTTGGAAAACCATAATTGACACAAATGCAACATAAAGAAAATGGCTGTGAGAAAGTATTATGGCCATTTTTAGAAACCAAGAAGGGAAGTAGGCCAGACAAAAATTCAGGAATTTGTTAACATAACGGACAGGTGAAAATTATAGCTGTGACTATATTTGTTTGTGAAGAAAAACAGGAAGTAGGTCTATTCGTGTACCACCTTGAAGTTTGGGAACACTGTGCTTGATAAACAAATAAAATTCGTTTCGATTTGTCGTTTACTGAAGCCAAGTTCGAAAGCCAAAGTAAGCGAAATATATTTCATCAAGTAACTGTTTTTTAAGGATGTGTTTAAATTGACAACAACACGCTGTTGAGGAAATTCGCAGGGTTGTCCATGGGACATATTTATCTGTCCCATCCCATAGCAATTTATGCCTGTCCCATGCCATGGGATTCCCATTATTATAATATTATTATGGAATATAATTCAATTAAAATTATTAAATTTATGAAAGTTTACGTTTAGTATCTACTAAATAGGACTACATGTACAAAGAGACATGCAAAACTAAAAAATTTATTGACTTCAAAATTCAGAAGTATAGTCTAAGTATGACAATTCAGTAACATTCTGACACTCTCATTCTATTTCTGAGTCTCATGGGAAATACAAATGTGTGCTGT
>JGI24158J21664_10004665_pt1 | contig 17676 bp, 13 predicted proteins | sample Ectturendosymbi3_FD_21664 | JGI IMG/M metagenome (IMG submission 21664)
GACTTTCTAGCGTTTCTGGTTCAAAAGTTATGATCTAAAATAAACAAATTAATTAATTATCTAATTAGCTAATTAGTCAAATATTTTCACCAACTTACATCATAAGTTTTGAACCCGAAACCTTAGCAGTTCATCCAAAGTATCAAAAGACTCGGATTGTAGCCTAGTTTCCAGTAAAAACTTCAGCGAAATACTACCACCTAACAGTTGGCGCCCAGGGTCAGGCAAAGTGGGTCAAGGTGGCCTAAAAGTTCTCCACTTATGACGTCACTCACAAAAAACCCGCACCCCCCAAGCAAAAAATTTTTTCGAGTGCAGACTAGAAGACTTGCCATGTCTTTTGATGCTTCGACCAGGTCTGTAACCCAAACAGGAGCAGAGATATTCCCATGCAAAGCCATGTGCATTTAGGCATTTTCTTTCTGAAAATTCCCGAAAGCAGCCAGACGCCAAAGAGTTAAGGTAGCATGTCATAAGAAGCCTCTATCCCTCATAGTAAGATAAGGTAGAATTTTAGGATAAAATAAATAGTTATTTGCAGCCCACCAGCGATAATCCACAATTTACGTGACCCGTGATAGTGAATAGGTTCCACACCCTTGTTTCAAACCTACCAACATTTTTAATGAAGTTTTTGCTGTAATACTAATTTTTATGCTTGCAAAAATTAAACCCACCAACACCCAATTGAACTGCCTTTTCATGAAATTTTCTTCATGAAAAATTCTTCCCTAACAATAATCTTAATGATGCTGTGTTTCATGTGCAAACAAGAATGGTGTTGAAAAAATGAGAACATTAATGCAATGCTGTTTGCTTGCAAAGTTCTTAACCTACCAACATTTTCAGTGATGCTGTATTTGTTACGATTTTTGAAACATGCAAAAATCAAACCTACCAAATGGAGCTGCCTTTTCATGATATTTTTTCTTGAGAATTTCTAGCATTGAAATCATCTTACTGATGCTGTGTTTCATGTACAAACAACCACAAAATTGAAAAATTAAAAACATTAATATGCAATGTTTATTGCATGCTAAGTTTTGAACTTACCAATGGTATCAACTTTGCTTTGTTGTGTTGGAAAAACTTCCACTGTTCATAAACTTGCCAAAGTAACCAAGAAAAATATTCAGACTTCCAAGAGCAAAAGCTTATTGGGTATTGGTTTGTGAGTACAATCAATAAATAAGTAGGCAATTGTTGGCATGGGATTGTAAATGTGACAATTCATGTACACAGGTATGGAAGGCGCTAAATTGTGAAATTGGTTTTCAAGACCTTGAAAAAGTATTGAATTTGGCCAAAATGTACATAAAGTATTGAAAAGGTATGGAAATTCTAAAATTCAACCATTTGTTATTCAAAATCTGCTTTTTACCACTGATGACAGTTTTGCAAATCTTGTTTGCATTGTGTTCCATGAATAAAATTTTGGAAAAATGACGACAAGTGATGGTTTCAAATGTTTTTCATTTAGTATTGACAAGGTATTGAAAAAGTATGGAAAATGTGTGGGAGCCCTCTATTAGAAAGAGAAAAATGATCTGCTTAGATGATTTCACCTGTTTTTGCTTGTTTTAAAAGAAGCCAATGCTAGATTGGACATTCTTCTGATTAGAAATGATTATTTGTTTTTAATTGTGGACTTGTGGTATGCTTCATAGATCGTTATAAAACGAATGGTAAATATGCAGTCTTTTAAAGTGATGTTAGCAACCAGACTACATCAATCATAACATTTATTTCTTTATGTTTTTTAAGTCATGTAGAAAACATTATATGTGTGTAATTTGATGATCTGACCTATGTTACATAGGTTAAAAACTGAAGGATACAAATTGCAAGCAAATGTTCTTATATTTCTAGATTATGATGAAATGAAATTAAAACCCTTGCTTATGACTCAAATTCCATTACCTTTATTTATTTACTGGTGATTAGATACATGACCTCTGTTTCATAGTTAGAATGTCTATATATCTATACTCTGTAAGTGTTGTTTTCAGTGACATTTACTTATCATGTTTGTTCCACAGGTTGTAAATTAACCTCAAGCATTGTGCTCTTCAAGTTGCACAAAAATAGGACTATAAAAAGGTAACTATTAATTAATTACTGAACTAGTTAGTAGTTAATAAAAGTTGGTCCCTGTTTGGACTTCTTAAAGAATTTGTCTTTAAATTTGAACCATTTTATGAAAAATATTGGACCTCATATTTTGTATGTGGGAACCTTGATGCAGAGTCATTTCCTATCCTTAAAAATCTCCAGGTTTGTAGAGATATTTATAGACTAAGAAGCATTAAATAAAATGTCTTTTCCTTCTTGAATTTCTAATTCTGGAGTTTTTTTGCTTTTACATTTTTGATTTTTAGCAGAGTTTAAGATGCAAATAAACCTGTGCCACAAACTCACATAATGACATCTAACATTTCTGCCACTATATCAGTAGGCAGTATTGCATCTAGCTTGGAGAAAAGGGGTCTGTTGTGGAAGGGCAGCTTTTGGTATCACTTTTCAGCATAAAACCACATTTTCTCTTAACACTTTTGCATCCGGACTAAATCAAGTGGTTCGTTCCAAAACAACTGGATCGTATCTGGCTTTGTGCAGGAATGTAATGTCTCCAGTTCGGTAAGTGCTAGAGAGCTGTTCAAAGGCTCGAAAGACTTGGCAAATTTTCTAGTCTGCACTCGAAAAAAATTGTTTGGTTTGGACCTTAGGCCAGGTAACATGAGCCAAAATGGCCCAAAAACTATTTCACTTATGATGTCACTCACAAAAAATCCGCAACCCCAACCAAAAAAAATTTTTTGAGTGCAGACTAGAAGACTTGGTGAATCTTTTTAGGGTTTGAACAGCTCTCTAATGCAATTGGCAGAGGAGCTATGGTGTTGGTATGGCAACTGACGCTGCTTTTTGGCCGATTTCCAGGTACGTTTATATCGTACCCTAGCTCTCAAGGTGTTAAGACTAGAAATCGACCTATTAATTTTGCGATGTTGCCGAAGTATCATATTGGCAAAATTCCACTGATACACTATACCAACGGTGCACAACCTGCGGCTTTCAGCTGCATACCGCCTTCACTAATGAAATTTACAGCTGTCCACACATAATTTAAAATATAAGATTTGACGGCCGTGCTGGTGTATATTGAAGCAAAACAAACGCAAGGCAAGAAAATCAGCCGACACGAATCAGTCGACCAAACTTTTCCTTTAATAAATTCGTTAAAATGTTGACTTTTTATTATACTTTTAGGCACAAGTAAATGATATATACCGGATAAAACCTATACTTTAATTAAACGTATCTCAGAAATATAACTCAAACTCATTGGCGGCCGTACTTCATATAAATAAAAGTAATGCGGCCGGCAATAGCAAAAGGTTGTACACCCCTGGATTATATAGTATATCGGCTATATTTGGTCATAAAAGCCACACTAGTTTTTTGCACAGAGTGTTCGGAAACCCAAGTTGCTACTTGGTTTCCAATAAACGCAAATTCTCTGTACTATTCCTTATGATGCATAGCCCTCCGACTGCATCAAATAGTGCGCAATATTTGGATCAATCATCCCAATAAACTGGTCTATGGTATGGTTTATTTATACATTTTTGTGACTCAAATCACGAAATAACACAAACGCAGCAAGAGGAAATACAATAACATCAAAGTTCAATAGTTGATTATATGCTGATGAAAATATAAAAACAAGAAATTTCAGATTTTGCAGCTTAGCAATTGTGTTCTAACATGCTGAATCACAAAGGGTTGACAAAAGACCACCTGGGTCAAATTCTCAGCCAGCCCTGTTGCTAACACAAACCAAATTTTAAATAAAAGTAATAAAAAAGCATCAAATCAACTTCAGGTAAAATAAGCATAAAAAACAACAAAAAACAGTAGATAAAGGCATTCCTATGTACAGGGGGTGGGATGAGCAACTGTAGAGGTAGACAGGAGAGAAAAGTGGCATCAACACAATATTACAAAATAGAGATCGACCGATATGGCTTTTTTGAGGCCAATACCGATATATCAGCCGATACCAATATTTCTAAAATTCTTAAATCTTGTTTTCTGCTTCATTAGAAAAATTAGGGTGTGTTTTATATCGTATCTTTTTTTTCAAAAACTTCAAAAATCAGGATTTGTGAGCCAAAATTTTTGAAATTGCAGCAATTTCAATATTTGATTAACTTTTTAGCATAGTATGCACTGTTTGCAGTGAATAAACACAGTGCCATAAATAAAAAAAAGAATGTTAAAATAACAAAACAATAAGAAAAGAGCACTGAATGTAAGAGAGCTGCCTACAGTGCTTAAACCAAAAAAAGCAAAAACAGTGCTTGAAAGTTTAACCCTTTCAGTCCCGCGAAAGCCCCAAATCTTGCAGAGCTTCGCAATCCTATAACTTGCCAGGCGATTGAGCTAAAGAGCTATCCAAACCATCCACGGATTCAGCAAGTCTTGTAGTCAAAATCGAAAAAACGTTTTTCGTTTTCGGTGGGGGGATTTCTGGAGGTGACATCACAAAGAAAGCATGTTTTGGAAATTTTAGCCACCTTTCGCTGGCCCTGGGCCTCAACCCATTGACCCACTCTTTTGGCTCAAAGTTTTGTTGAAAACTAGGTCAAAATCCGCGTCTATAGAACCCTGGATTGATTTGCTAGCATATCTGTAGCCAAAATTATGGGTCAAAAACCCAGTTTTTGGCCTAATTCAAAACTTTTCAGAAAAGGCATAATTTGCCCTTTAAGGGCAAACTTTGATCAGCCATAACTCGGCAGCAGATTGAGCTAGAGAGCTGTTCAAACCCAGTAATGACTAGTGGCATTGTGTAGTTTAGGATAAAAAATTTTTTTTAAATTTTGTTGGGGGGTTTTGGGCCAATGGGATCATGACAGGGGCATGTTTTTGGTTAATTATATGACATTATCATCTGATCCCACGCGCCAATATTTTGGCTCGCAGTATTTTTGGATTCTAGGGCAGAATATGCGTTTTTAGAGCCATTGATTGAGTTTCTAGCGTTTCAGGTTCAAAAGTTAGGCCAAAAACAGCTAATTGGTAAGGGGCTTTTCTCAATACCTTTGGGGGATTTCCCAAAATAATTCTAAGTTTTTTTGGCGCTAATCTTGGAACCAGGAACGCTAAAAACCCGTTCAGACCCTTCAAAGTCCCGAATAGTAGCCAAAAAACAGCTAAACTAAAAAAATTGTATGTCATTTAAATGGCTCCTGCGGGTCTTAAAGGGAGGTTGGGCAAAAATGCTGATGTCAGCAAAAATTGACATAAACATCCTATCATTATATAAGCATTAAAAAAACCAGAAACCCTAAACTGAAACGTTTTTTTTATTGCAAACTACATACCTTCACGAGTCTTTAGAGGGTTTGAACAACTCTCTAGCTTAATCTGACGGCGAGTTATTGCCTGCAGTGAAATGCCCCCAAGAGTGACTTTTGAGGGAGCAAAATTTTGGTCAGTTTTTGGTTTATGAGTCCTGGCAGACTGTTTACTACGAAAATGCAAATGCAATACCTTCCTTATCGCCAATAAACTTACTACTACTACTACTTCCTTCGCCTTTTTCAACTATCAAAACAGAATCAAAAAATTCCTTAGGTACTTGGTGACCAAAGTTCAACCCACTGGCTAAATGTTGCCTGCAGGCAAATTTCACATGGCCCATAGCTTTGCCTTCAGATTGTGTTTCATATGACCTGCCAAAGCCTGGATAGTGAATTAGACTTCTGTGTCATATTTATTGGATTAAATCATAATTTATCATATTTGCCATAACTACATATGTACGTCACGCCAGTGCAAGTTATTCTACAGAGGTTTTTCAATGATGTCTGACTTTACTGGTTACAAATAAGACAAAATAGTATTTTTATTAATGTCTGACTAAATAGCTTGTGTATACTTACACTGCCATTGGATGCATAAAGACATATGTGATAATGAAGATTGAAGACCATTGTGTTGAAGTGTTTTTGTATTATGGTTAAAGTTGTCAGAAGGGACTGCTAGTCTGCAGATGCCTTCACATGATCAAATTTGACTGTCTTTCACTAAGTTCATACCTCTTTGCTCTAAGTTCTCTGGGGTAGTTTTTCACTAGACGTTAACACTTTGACGTCCAGCCGCTTTTTGGAATTTCCGAAAAAAAACACCGAAACGCACGTGGCATTGCGCAGGAATTTCTCCGGTCCTGTAAGTGCTACGGACCTGGTTGAAGTGTCAAAAGACGCGGCAAGTCTTCTAGTCTGCACTTGAAAAAAAATTTTTGTTTGGGGGTTGCAGATTTTTTGTGAGTGACGTCATAAGTGGAGGACTTTTAGGCCACCTTGGCCCACTTTACCTGGCCCTGGGCACCAACCGTCAGATGGTAGCAATTCGCTGCAGTTTTTATTGGGAACTAGGCTACAATCCGTGTCTTTTGATACCTTAGATGACCTGTTGGGGTTTCAGGTTCAAAAGTTATGATCTAAAGTATTAAAAATATTTGACTAATTAGGTAATTAATTTGTTTATTTTAGATCATAACTTTAGACCCAGAAACACTAGAAAGTCAATCAAAGGCTCAAAAGACTTGGACTCGAGCCTAGTTTCCAATAAAAAGTTTAGCGAAACACTTTGGCCCAGTGGTTAGGCCCTAGGCCAGGAAACGTGAGCCTCAATTACCCCAAAACTACTTCATTTATGACGTCACTCACAAAAAATCCAAACCCCAACCAAAAATTTTTTTCGAGTGCAGACTAGAAGACTTGTTGATCCGTTTGAACCTTTGAACAACTCTCTAGCGTAATCGGTGGAGGAGCTAAGGCGTTGTTAAGGCAACCGAAAACTGCTGTTTTTAGGCCAAAATCTAGGTATGAATATATCGTACGCCGGCTCTCAAAGTGTTAATATTATGGGTTTTCCTTGTAGTTTTTAATTTAGCACAAAGATTAAAAAAAATTGAGCTAATTAGCCACCATTTTCTACCCCAGGGATGGGGTCCTAGGCTGCATGAATTGTGAAATATCATTGGTGTGCCACAAAAATTCATTAATTTTATCTTTAAATTTTGAATTTATCTTCCAAAGGAAAATATGGAGAGAAAACTATATAAACAAGTGAGTGAGACTGCTCTTGACTTTGTTTCTACGTGTCTGGTCATCATGGAGTTTTGTTTTGACATGACGTTTTTTCTGTCTTGGGTAATGAAAAATCTGATGCAGGCCATATTAAATGTTCACGCATGCCACATGTTCACCACTCAATGTTATCAAAAACAATAAAATCTGTTTGCGCTTAGACTTAGCTTGGAAACACTGAGTACAGTTGCATAGGGGGCTGTTTGCAAATGAAAAAGGTTGACAGGGACCATTGAATGTAGCCCATAGGTTCTCAACGTTTTTTGTAGCTGGCACTCGTTTCATAAAAATAAAATGACGTTTGCACCCCCTCATTTAAAAAAAATGATGAAATAACAGAAACAGTCCGATTTCGCAGTATTTTCATTCTATGATTGATTATGCACACTGACAATAGAAAACATTCAGTCGTACTGCTTACTGCCTACCTTACATCTCATTAGAAACAAACCTAGTGATGTTTTTGTTTCTGCTTCTCCGAAATGACCCGCTCATACCTTGGCACACAATTACTCAGAGCCACACGCAATTTGTTCAAGAGGTTCAAACTGTTCCGATACTTGTTTTTCAAATGAAGTAGAGAAGAAAGTTTAGATTCGCACAAATATGTTGTTGCAAAGGGCAATAGAATAGACAGACTTTTGTACTCAATTTCTTGTAACTTTGCATGGGTGGAACATCAGAAACTTTCCAGTTCTGCAGCATCAAAAAACAATTTCATCGCTTGGTTTTCTTTCAAGTCAATTATGATCTTTTTTAAGAACGTCACCATCTGCCATTTGATCATCTTTGAAAAGAAATGGGTCTATTATCCGTTCTTCATTAACACTGAGATCTCCATCTTAAGAAATACTGATCAAAGGAAGCTTGCAGCATGTCAAAATGGGCAGAATTTCATTGTTGTACACATGGAAATATACACCCGACTTCTTACACTGTTTCTTCCAGCCACATCAATCCTCAACTGATAATTGCTGACTGCTCTACTTTTATACAGCACACATGCTCTGAAAATACTGTGATGTATTGCACCATAAAAATTTAAACGTTTCAATTTGCTTACAATCATGTCAACGGCCATCAGTCAGCATGGTAACCTTAGCGTGAGCAAAAAGAACAATGCACACATTTAGCCATTTAAATTGATAAATAAGTAGCATTAGCGGGAATGATTAGACTGGATAATGTTCTTTGAGTAATAGCAGTTGCAAGCTTTCGCAAATCTTGGTTCTGATAAAAGTAGGCTACATCTAAAAACATACAACTCTCATCTTGTGAAATCGCATTTTGGACCCCCAAAAACATTGTTTCAAACCCCTAGGCGTCCAAGAGCTCCCAGTTGGGAGCCACTGATCTAGCCTGAGATAACAGTTTCAGAAGTACTTGTTTAGGGCATGTAGGTATGCATGAAAGGTATGGCATTTTTCATGTAATTTGTCTCCAACATGTGATACAGTCAAATCACATATATGTGCAAGTCAGAATCATTTTGAAAAGAAACTCTAAAAAAATTTTTGAAAACCTGTTTCAGAGGGCTGAGTATGGCCATCAGCTTATTTTACTACAGCTGTTATATTTGGTTGTAGTTTCAGTGCATTTCTAAATACATAGCTCACTGTTCACCATTTTCTTCCTTTCTGTATTAATTTACCTTTTTAAATTACTGATTGTTGCAGGTTGTCTGACATCACAAGCAATAATTGAAAACAATGTGGATTCAAGTACGTACAATGGATGGCAAGAGAAGTGAAAAAATTGAAGGATTGTCCAAATTAACAAGTGTTAAAGACCTCAGACAGTGCATTGAAGGCAAGTTCGGAATACAGCCAATTGAGCAAAGGTTGTTTTATCGTGGAAAACAGGTGCTTATGGTTATTTTGAATTAATAATGCTACTTTACAAGTTAATTAGTACCCTACGTCATGTCAATTGAGGTATCACAGAAAACATGGTTCAGTAATTTTACATTTTCAATGCCTCTTGGATTGCTTGATTTTAAATTAAACGTTTTATGCTTTGTATCTGCAAAGAAGATAGCAGTTGTTAAAATGTTCTGTATCAATCTGAAGAAAATGTAAGACTTCTTGGTTGCGAATCCGCTGTACATCTGATTTTATGATACAATGTACAGTTGGTTTTTCTTTCAAAATGAAATGAATAGTTGCATTTAAGGCACTTCAAGTAAAATAAAATTAACTGGAAGCTTATTGGAAGGGTTGATTTTATTGCAACATAAACATGTTTTTCAGCTGATTCTGGTTAAGGCAGGTCAATGCAAACTGTCATCAGTAGTTTTGCCAAGTGTGAGAAAAATTGTATATAAATGGTTTTATTCTTCCAAAATAAGTCAATTTTTAGAGTTTCTTTGAACATGTGCTTTTGCATAAAAACACTTTTTTCATCGAATGTTGTCCTTTGGTTGAGTGTGCTTAGACAGTAGGAAAGGCGTTAACAGCATACGCTGGCTAATTCTTTGCTGTGAAAAGTCATGCTTGTCGCACAAAGTGTTAGATTCTAATCATGACATGTTATATATTTGTGCATAGATGGAAAATGGATACACGCTGTTTGACTACAATGTTGGCTTGAATGACATTGTTCAACTTCTACAGAAAACGATTTTTTCTGCAGAGGTATTGTTTGTGGATCGTGCGATACTTTGGCATTATGGGATGGTTGTATACTTTGAGATATAAAACACAGTAGCAAAAGTGGAACTGGCATGTCTTTGTATCACTGAAAGAAAGCAGCTTTTGGGTGAAAATTGGGAAAATTCAAAAGTACAAATTCGGCTAAAAATCCCAGTCATGTATTTTTACACAATGCATTAGGCAACATACACCAGAAAGAAGTTAAAATATACCAATTGAAGATAATTACATGTTGACATTTTGGTCTTAAGTTGGGTGCAGGCAAACTGTGCCCCTCTCTGGCAGTGGTTCTAAACTGGTGTTTGATTGAACCCCAGGGGTTCGGTGAGTCAGTCCCAGGTGTTTGGCGTAGGTTCGATGCATAGTTCCTTTGGTGCGTGCGTTAATAGAATATCATCTCTTATATTTTAAAGAAATCCTCTTATGTTTTAAAGAAATGATTTTGTTTGTTTCATTTGCGTCGTCAGGGAGTCTTGACTTACACTGCGTCATCATCAACTCAACACAGATAAATTGTTGCGCGAATAACGTAGAGTCGATATATTTCCCAGGTTCTTACTCGGATTTGAAAAGTTGGTGTTCGTAGAAGTTCACTGATAGGTAGTTAATGTAACTGGTGACTGTCACACTGCTTAATCAAGTCGTTGCGCAATGGAGTTAGTGACTAAGACGCATTGTCGACTGATGGCGTAATATATTTTTTAAATTTTTTTCAGGAAACCTGCGAAGTTAAATCGGATGACGCGGGCATTATGTCATCTGATGCTGGCATTGCTTCATCTGATGCTGGCATTGCGTCATCTGACGTTGGCATTGCGTCATCTGACGTTGGCATTGCATCATCTGACGTTGGCATTGCATCATCTGACGTTGGCATTGCATCATCTGACGTTGGCATTGCATCATCTGACGTTGGCGTTGCATCATCTGACGTTGGCGTTGCATCATCTGACGTTGGCGTTGCATCATCTGACGTTGGCGTTGCATCATCTAACGTTGGCATTGTGTCATCTAACGTTGGCATTGTGTCATCTAACGTTGGCATTACGTCATCTGACACTGGCATTACGTCATCTAACGCTGGCGTTGATCCTGCTGAGGATAACACGCAGCACGTAAAAGAAGACCAGCAGGTTGTCAAATAAGATTGTTACATTCTAAATTTTGTGCTGTTCATCTGAAACAGAACATTTTGCAGTGTTCCCTTATTGGAGTCAAAGACACTTTTTTAAGTCGCTCGCGCGCCAACATTTTAGCGCAAGATAGCGGCCAATACTTTTCGACCACAACTCGCCAGGCGATTGAGCTAGATAGTTGTTCAAACCCTCAAAAGATCCGGTTAGACTTACACTTTGGATTAAAGAAATTCGGGAAGTTTTGGATTTGAATTTTTTTTGTTGGGGACATACAATTAATAAGGGTAGATTTAGGCCTGTTTGGTACAGGTTACCTGACTCAGGGCCCCAACCCCCAAGGGGGCAATTCTTTGTTTGTCTCTTTTTAATTAAACTAGGCGAAATGCGCGTCCTTCAGAGCCCTTGATTGATCTAGCGTTTGTGGTTGGCAAGTTATGCCAAAATGTCGATCATTGATTAGTTAATTCCCTAGGGAAGGGGTTCCCAAACTTTTTGTTAATCGGTACCTTTGGACACATCATAGGTTCACATGTACCCCCAAAATTTTGTCAAATTTGTAGCTGCTAACCTCAACTTGCTCGGATGCTTTCTTTTGCCTGGGAATCATAAGGGAACTCCATAAGATGCCTTCACTGAAGCATAGGTGTGTTGGAGAAACATCCCACCTTTGTCCAGGCACTGTTGCTTAAACATTGTTTCTCTGTGCTTTAAGTCAAGTCTTTGCATTCCGGATAAGGGTCTCTAGACGTCGAGTGAGAAGACTTGGTTTGATCGAATGATTTCCCAGTGTTTTTTGACAACATACACACACACAAGTATATCCAAGCCATTGTTTACCGTGAATGTAAACCCGAATTTTTAATAGGTTTTTGGATATTTTCTTTTTTTGCTACTCATTGTTAAGCTTTTCACTAGTCAGGAAGTCCGAACGATTGAGTTTTTAAGTATAGCAAACCTCCTATTACGAAGTCCAAGTTCTGAGCATAGCCAGCAGCTAGTCTTGGCTGTAATTCAGCATTGTTACATCATCATTACACAAACGCAAATAATGCTTATTGTTGAAGATTGGCAAGAGAAGCTCATGTAGAATCTTCTGAATAAGCAGCATTTATTGATAAATTGATTACAATTTCATGGAAAGACATCTCGGTGGACCATTTGGGAATCATTGTATCAGTGTATTCCAACTTCGGTAAAACACTGCAAGCTAGCGAGAATATCTGTAAAATATGCCACATCCAAACTGCTCTTTGCTCTCGCATCAGATGAGCTAGGTGCGAACATTCTCTCACACATAATGTATATACCCCTTGAAAAGTCAAAATGCACCCCAGTTTGGGAACCCTGCCCTAAGAGATTAATTTTCTTTGTTTGTTGTTTTAAGACCATAACTTGCCAACCATAAACGCCAAGAGGTTTGTGCTCAGGGCCCGATGAAATGGGTCAAGAAGGCCTAAACCTATCCCATTTTTGATGTCATCCACAAAAAAACTGAAATTCATAACTATCCAAATTTTTAAAAAACCTAATCTAGAAGACTTCCCGCATCTTTATTCTTTAGAGTGTTTGAACAACTGTGTAGCTCAAAAGCTCAATCGGATGGCGAGTTGTGGTTGAACAAGGATTTGCCTTATTTAGGCAAATCCCACCTTTGATGTTTTTGTCAAAAAAAATTAAAATGGCCATAACTTTTGACCAAAAAACGCTAGATAGCCAATCAAGGGCTCCTATTATGTACAGACTCCTATTATAGCATAGATTCCGAAACAACTTGAGTGAAAAAGTTGTTCCTTCGGATCGGGGCCAAGGGTCCGCTGAAGTGGGCCAAAAATGCCTGAACCTGCCCTCTTCATGACGTCACCCACAAAAAACCCAAAATCTGAAACTTTCCAAATTTGTTTTTTGATCTAATCTACAAGACTTCCCTCATCTTAAAGGGTTTGTGCAGCTCTCTAGCTCGAATCGGGTGGCGAGTTATGATTTGCCGAACTTGGGCAATTCCGGGACTTAAACCTTCGAGACCGAGACTCGAGACTTGAAATTCGAGACCGAGACTTGAGACTTAAAAATTTGTGGATTTCGCCGAAATTTTTCAAAAAAATGCCGTCACCACTTCTAAGTTAACTTTTTTCGAATTTCTAGCATTTTTCCCACCTGTTTTGGTTGTTTTGTACCTGCAAATATAACACAGAAACTCCTTGAATTATAGAAGTTTTACTAAGCCATATCCTTGCAATATTCAAAGTCGCAAGACAGTGAGCTTGTGATCGAGACCTGTGACCTTCGAGACCGAGACTCGCAAAAATGGGTCTCGAGACGACTCTGCAGACCGAGAGCAAGTCTCGTGCCTGAATCACTGATAAAGGGTTAAGACTTTGTGTGAGCTCCGTTTCAGTATAAATATCGTGTTTTTAAAAGTGTGATACTCTATTCTTTGAAACCATCCAATACGTTCCGTTTTCTTTTTCAGGAGTCAGCAGAAAGTTTTGGTTCTGTTAAATCTTCAACTTATCAAGTATGTTTTCCGATTCTTGCGTCTAATTAGTTGCAATTAATTTGCGATCGGTGCCTTGGTGGTTGGTGCCATGGTTGATTGATGGTTATTGGTGACCTGGTGTTTGTGGGCAAATGCACAATTTCCAAAAAAATTATAGTATGCTTCCCTTGTTTGAAAACCGAAAGTAGGACTTGTTAAAGTAGCGAAGAAAACCAATATATTGCGTAAATTTAGTCGGTGCAAAGAAAACGCAATAAGAAAAGTTGTAAAATTGTTGCGTGCTTGTTTACTCATGTTGGATCTGACTGTCATGCCATCTGCAGAAAAAACTCATCACTTTTCCTTCAATTTAAGAGAACTTTGCTTCCTCACGAAATTTAGTCTTCAGCCATCTGGTTGTGTAACCTAACTAATAATAATATAAGTTAAAACTGATATCTTAAGACTTTTGCCCCAATTCTAAGTTAATCAGTGACTTTGCTTCTAATTGTGCTGCTTGTGAAGAAAGCTGTGCCTCATGTGGCAGACGCACCTTTGCAATGATATCGTTGATGGACCTTGAATGCTTGCAACACTTTTGAGAATTCGCTTCATACATTGAAGATAATTGCTTATGTTAAAGTTTTGATACTAAGTTGGGTGAGGCCAGTGGTTCCCAAAGAGGGAGTAAATTAGCCCCCTGGGGGTAATATGCGATTCTTTGGGAGGTAATGCTGAACCATAAATCACAATGTTGTTCTGTATTATGAGCGATCATTGCGAAATATATCGATGGTAATTATATGTCGCGAAATATGTCGATGCCACCTTGATTTGGGTAACGGCTCGGACAGGTTTGGAAACCACTGGTGTAGGCAAACTGTGTCCCTCCGTGGCAATAAGTTTTAACTGGTGTTTGATTGAACCCCAGGGGTTAGGTGAGTCAGTCCCAGGTATTGGCGGAGGTTCGGTGCATAGTTTTTTTTTGTGCGTGCGTTAATAGAATATGCACTTATGTTTGAAAAAAATAAGATTTACTTCTAATGACGAGGGGTTCGGTGAATGCTTGGATCAAAATTGCGGGGCTCACTACCAGCTCCAACAAAGTTAAGAACTACTGCTCTATGTGTTTTTGTGCAACCCAAAGAGGCTAACAGCAGATTTAGCAAAAAATAATATGTTTTATTACCCATTTTGACCATATGTTGTCTTATCGTAGGGAACACTTCCGTCTGACACATAGCGTCACATCAGGTGTGGGGCTGCAATTGGAAATGTACACACCGCATGGTTTAATCCCATGTTGCGCATCATCACTAACCGCGTGCCACGTGACTTGCCCGGAAGAAACATGGCAACAGAGCATAATGATCATTTTCAATCGTGTGCCGTCCGTGTTTGTGAACGTCCTGCAGCACTTTTGTGAATATCAAATTTACAAACACGCCAACATGACCAATCACATCTATGCAAACGTGCAAATACATTTCATGTGTTAAGAGGTGTGCCCTTTGACTTTACATGTTCCACTAATGCAGCCTCTTGTCTCAAAGGTTTGCATGGTTGTTTGTATTTTGCTTGGGCCGTTGTATGCTGCGATAGTAAAAGCTCAGAAAATATTTGTAAGCCGCTTATCAGCAGAGTTACGGGGTCGCGAGGAGTCGGATGTGTTTGGGTGGAGTCAGATGCCTAAGAACATAACGAGTCGGACTCCGGATGTCCAAAGGAATTATTTGTTACATCGTACTCCTGAGTTAGGAATCCAAACTCGTGCTTGTTGAAATGGTACTGATGCGATCGGAAAGCCCGAGCGGCAAGTGCGCAAAGCTTCACGCTGTGGCAGCAAGCAACAATAGAGTTCACATGCCATGATCACTCTATTATTGCTTGTTCGCGCCACATACATATGGGTTTTGTTCTTCGCGCACATCCCGTTCGTGGTGGATCGCACATTCAACGCAACACCACCGGAGAGTTTGCAGCAGCACACTTTCTTTTGAAACTTTTATTGAAACAGAGAATTCTTGCTGTGTACCAAGATTTCCATTGATTGCTAATTGCTACAAAATTGTTAACAGCCAAACTTCATTCACGTTTTGCTGAAGAGTCTGCAACTTCGGAAAGGTCGGAGTCAAGACATTTTACCTCCGATTCTGCAACCCTGCTTACCAGTATTCATAGCAATCTAGACAAATCTAGACTGGTCAGTTATCTTTTATAAGTAGATTGTACGCTTTCAAATGCTGCTCAGTAACAACAATGCCTGCAAAATGATGACACTATTTAGAGATTTCATTAAAGAATTCTTGATACTTCGCCATAAAATTTGGGGTGTGGTTCTTTTAGCATGATATCACAAAATTTCATTTGTTATAATTTGCAAGTGAATGGCGTGCAAGTAAGGTTCACGTTTTTTTGCAACGCTGATTGCTAATTAAGCTGCAAATTAAGGACGTCAACCAAACAAAAACATTTCTTTTATATAAACGTATGTTTTGAGAAGTGCAGCGTTCTCAATACGCAAATGTACAGCTTTATGGCGTAAGTTTTACGGTTGACTTCGCATCATTGTACAGTAGATTTTGCCTAATTCGTCACCTCAAGGGGATTAGAAAAAAGTGAAGATTTAGGCGAAGTGACAAATTATGCAAACAGGTGAAAACTCTATCATAGCATCTCGTATACTTTATCACAGTAACTCGTATACATAGTGCTCATATTTGCAGTAAAATACAAGTTTATGACGTTATGGTTGAACACAACAATTAATTCCTCTGCTCTATCTGGACTCCTCCATTTAATCTAGCACCTTTTAAATCTTTGACTAACTGCTTTAACTAAAAGAAATCTTTAACTAAAAGACTTCCCGCGTTCTCTCAATGGGGAGTCGGGTCGCGCTTCGCACCTCGTGTATAAATTCGATAAACAAATTGTGAGGTGCAACAATTCTCAGATAAGATCCTTAATTTGTTTGAATTCCCACACGTACTAGCTGCTTAGACATCAAAAGCCAAACTGCAAATGACGTATTAGCCGAACAAAATGATTCTGAGGAATAAAAAGAGGTGACGAATTAAGCAAATTGACGAATTAGACGAACAGAAATGTACACAAAAAATAGCAATTCTGCCGGGACCGACGAAAAAGTAACGAATTAAGNGAATTGACGAATTAAACGATGACGAATTACACAAGTTCTACTGTATGTACAACGACAATGAGCTTAAGGTAGATAACAGCAGCTTGGACTAAAAGTGTTGCTAGTTAGTCACCCAGTCGTGCAGTGATAAGTCTTGGGTATTTTGCTCAACTGTAGAGGGTGATGGATCTGCAATTTGGGTGTTACGCAGATTTGGGGGAGACGAAACACCGTTTAGTCATCATTATTTCCAGGTACGCTTTGTTCTGGAGTGGTGATCCCTGACAGGGATCCAGGTGTTGAGCAAATAGCTCTTCAAGGGCAGACCAAGCTCTTCAATCATGCGGTACAGTCAGTTTAGTAGATATTAGGAACGAACAGGCAGGTGGGAAATATATCTCGGCTGTGGCAGCCCCTGCTGCTGATTCTGCCTCCATGTATTTTCCAAAGATTAACTTGGAACTCACATGGATGATGAACGATGCGATCCACTGATTACTGAAGAACTGCTTCGGCATTTTCTCAAGGCAATCGCCAACTTCCGTTGAGACACCACAGCACACCCGTGTTGCTGCCAAACCTGTTCACGTGATCCACTGCACTCACCGAACCATGACCGGCAAGATTGCTTCTTTTGCTAGGTCAGGGAGTCTTGACTTACACTGCGTCATCATCAACTCAACACAGAGAAATTGTTGCGTGAATAATGTAGAGTCGATATATTTCCCAAGTTCTTACTCGGATTTGAAAAGTTGATGTTTGTAGAAGTTCACTGATAGGTAGTTAATGTAACTGGTGACTGTCACACTGCTGAATCAAGTCGTTGCGCAATGGAGTTAGTGACTAAGACGCATTGTCGACTGTGACGTAATATATTTTTTAATTTTTCTTCAGGAGACCTGCGAAGTTAAATCGGATGATGCGGGCATTACGTCATCTGATTCTGGTATTGCGTCATCTGATACCACGTCATCTGACGTTGACATTACGTCATCTGACACTGGCATTACGTCATCTAACGCTGGCATTGATCCTGCTGAGGATAACACGCAGTACGTTAAAGAAGACCAGCAGGTTGTCAAGATTATTACATTTTATATTTTGTGCTGTTCAT
>JGI24158J21664_10004666_pt1 | contig 17676 bp, 6 predicted proteins | sample Ectturendosymbi3_FD_21664 | JGI IMG/M metagenome (IMG submission 21664)
TTAGAACATTAATTCTACTTGGTAAATCTGAAAAATAAAAAGAATTGATTAATTATTTCAAGAGTTATTCAAGTTTAGGTGATGACCGTTTTTTTTTGTTTCACCCTGTAACAATCACCACCAAACTACACCGTTGTAAGATTCATTGATCACAGACTTGCGACGAGTGCCATCGCGGCCTAGCATGGAATACTTCGCTTCGGAAGTAAAAACGCGATTGCTAATTGACGTAATTTATAGTTACCGCAAAAAAACAGGGCCTCGTTGTACTGTAACGACCAAGGACATGCGGTTGTGATATCTCCATTGAAACAATGACGGCCACTGCGCGGACGTAAGGCTGTCTTGCTATGCCACTGCTGTGCAATTATTCTATATCCGAGTATTACTTTTGACAGGTACATGCGGTGATCTTCGTGATAAGCGTGCGTCGTTGTTGGCATAGCTCAATAGAACGATTACAGGTGTTTAATAAATTAATATTTTAGTTTTCTGGTCATATTCTGTTCAAGCGGGGGTCAGTTCGAATTCAAAGAACAGCAAATGAGTTGACGGATCAACATTTTATTACGCTGCACCTTAGCGTGATTGCTTGCCACCCACGCAGTTAGCCAGTCTCCACTGTTTTATTCACGTGACATGCATCTTTTAAGGAAGCGCATTGTTATGCTAGTTTTTGGGATGCCGCATGCATCGCAATTGTGACATGACTTTAACAAACGTTGCAGTATCTCGTTTGGCAAATCGAAAGAATGCATGCTTTCTGCGACCAGCTAAAAGCTCCTGCAAGTAAAAGCCCGCGCCGTGGCAACCCGTGTGTATTACTGTGTCAGTGATTTGTGTTAGTTCTTAACCGCTTGCTTTGCATGTATCTGCAGTGTATCTTTCCAGAGTGGCATCGCGCTGTCACTGGCTTTTAGGTAGCTATGCTTTGACTAGCATGAGCAGTCGTACGGACCTCAATGACACCCCCTAAAGCAATTACTGATTGCCGCACAAGGATTGGATTTGGCTGCGTTCTCTGTCAGGCATGCAATGCCAAGTTTCCTCAAGCAGGAAAGCGTGTTGCATGGAACGAGATCTTATTCGCACCCATCAGGGAAAGTATCGAGGAGCACTTCTAGCAAACGTCAAAACTGATGATTTTTAAGGGTCGACGATGGTGATCGCAATGTGCTGTCGCTCTTGGTCCTGGTCGTTGGAAACGCCAGAAAACCGATCAGAATAGTTTGCTGAAGCGTGCTGTGGTTTATTATCTCTGAACACTACGCCGTCACTCGGCTGCCAAACTCAGTGGTCGACCCTTCAACGCTAAAGTCCCGAGTTCAATTCACATGCAGACCAAGTTTCTATACCTGTTGTTCATAATTGAATAGATTACCCTGCGAAACGTTATTCTCAGTTTTTCATCCCACCCGGGTGGGGAGTGGGTTTACTCTGATCGCGGGGTTGAGGTTAGCGGGCAGGACTCACATGGTAAAAAGGCTTAGTGGAAAGTCATGGTATGAAGAAAAATGTGGCCTGAATTCCACTTAATGCAATGCATAGTCCGTATATTTTCACCTCGCTTTGCATTAAAGCTAACGAGTGACTATTTATAACTAAAACTCTATTTACTTTTTCAAAGTGTTGGCTTAGGCTTGCAAGGTCGTGCTGAAGGGGAACAAGGCTCTGCTTTTTATTTTCGTTTGCTTGAACAAAGCGGCAAGAGAGAGATTTATTGTTTCATATGACTCAGCCAATAATAATCAGGTACAATGCAAAGAGCCATCATGCCAAAAGTAACCAATTTTCAGTGGAAATTAGAATAAATGAAAGCACAGTGGCGGAAGAACTGACCAACGTAAACAGCGATTGTCACTGTGTCACAAAGAATTGGTGAAAGACCATGCAGGTCCTAGTCACCCAAAACCCTGTTTGAAACATTTTGACAAGCATTAGAAAATAACTGTTGAAAAAATAAGTACATTTAGAAAGAAAAGACAAACACAGAACACGGTGAGGTAAAATTACAGATGAAAAGAGCATGCCTATCTTCTCAAGGGAGTTGATCTTGTCTCATTGGGGAAATTCGGTGTGGTCAAAAATATTTAACACAATATGAAGCTAAAAATATAACTGATGAAGTATAAAAAAATTATGGAGTGTAGTTTTGTCCGTAAAAGTTGGATGTACATAAGGAAGAAGAATAAGACATAAAAAACAACCTCTTGGAGTGAAATGTTAAGTAATCACATAATTACCGTATTGGCTAAAAATTAAACTGGCAGTTTCCGTCCTATCGGCGCGTTTAGAAATAAACAGAAAAGAAACGCAACAACATGTTATTTGTTATTGCTGTGTGCACCCACCAGTAATGTAACAAATTCGCTATGGATCCTCGGACAGAAATCTGTCCTCGGACAATGGGACCCTTTTGAAATGTTGCAGGTAATTTCTGTTTCCTGTTGCTTTAGCCTGAGTAGCAGATCTTTACAAATATACATAGTGTTGCACATTTTTACAAACATATGCACTGCAGAATATTTAATTTGGGAAATTAACGCCACATAGTCTTGAAGTATTAACACCACTGGTACCTGCGTTGTTTGCTACCAGTGGTCTTACACTCGGTTTATTTGAAAAGAGCGGGTACTTTCGCGTGGCGTAAGAAAAGTAAAAGTTGTCTTCTTTTTGAGGAATTTAAGCCGTGTCGTTATTTAATGTGCTCTTTGCTTTGCGGCGTTGATGGATCCAATATATGAGGTTTGCTTAGTACGTAAATCAATCCCGTGAAATTTATTGCTTCACTATGAAATAGTCGTTAAAGGTCATCTGAAAACCATTGAAGTTTTTGAAAAAGCTTGGTAAGCTGTTACAAAGACTTCATTTTTATCTTGCTTCGACTTCTTTGCGGCTTATGCCTCAGAGTAAACTAAGCTAACTTCAATCAAGACTTCTTTCATGGGGATCTTACGCTCTATTTAACGATTTAGAGTCTTTAGACTGTCCACTGTCAGTCCTACACACGGTGCGCGTGTCTAGAAACTGAAATACTACGCATTAATTGTTTGCAAAAACGGTATTTTGTTAATTTTGGTGGCAGCTTGTCATCGTAAAATGATCACGTCACCCCTGTAACGCCAATATTTTCAACATATTTGGTTTGATCGTTCTCCAGCTTATACGTTTACCCAGCTAGGCCTAGGCTTTCCGAACAGCAGCAGTTGTGCTACTATTTTTTGTGCGGATTGTAAACCCCAGTTGACTCTCGTTAATCGGTTTGATCAAGCCTGGGCAACGTCATAGCTATGTGATGGTTAAAACTGCCTTGCATCTTACTTTATGGATGGCAGCATTGAAGGTGGACTTCGGGTCTGTTGGTTAAATAAATCTTACCACAAATGGTTGAGGGATATTACCAACAATCAAAGAATCGCGTTTGACTTCTTGGTTCACCACTGGAACCTTAAACGATGTTAGAACGTAACGAATTTAAACGATGTTAGAACGTAATCGTTTGTCAGTAATAAGCCTTCGAATTTAGTGTGTTCTGATAATGGAGGACTTAAAAACGTTAAAAACAAGTGCTGCGTCAGTTTTCCAACTTGATTTTAATAAAGGCTTGTCTCAGCAATCGTCTGTAGTACAAGCCTTAAAATCTTCCCTCCGGTATATGCCGAACATAAGCATATTTGCATGGTGTTCCATTTCCAACAATTTGTTGGTTTTGATATGCATATATCTGAGCAACTACAAACTCTGGACGTATGAAAATTGAACAGGCTTAATATTCACCAGAGTAATATGTATTCATAAAAAGTAGTTTAAGGGCTTCAAAAATGTTTGGATTTTATAAAGTATTTCACAGATTTTCAAGATTTATTCATATCTTTTCAGATACTGAAATCCATTAAATGAATGACTCTGCTCCAAATTGCTTTAGATATATCGTATTTTTCAAAATATTCTTTACTGTGTGAGTTTAACTTTCTGCATTGGAAACAAACACCAGGAAAGTGTAAAAAACCTTGAATCAAAATCCATGGTCATTTTGTTGTGAACTCTCTACCCTTTTATATCGGTGTTAACCGTGGATGTAACGGATGCACAATGCACGCTCAAGTGGGCAGTATGCTGCATCGCCGTACGTTCACGCACCGGCTGACTTGGTCTCCCAAGTGTTTCAGAGAGTTTGCTCTGCGCACTTGAGCGTCACTGTTTAACAAGGATCTGACTGGACGGCTCTGATCGGCTACGTGCAACTGCACACGCTGGACTCGGAAAACTGAGCACTGCTCGAAGTTCACGGCTATCTGCGTGAGTGTGTGCCTTCGCGCCATCACCCTGACAACTCGGGTTCAATACGACTTTTTGCGAGGGCATCATTGTTCTGAACGAACTGGCACCGCCGCCACTGTGGCTTGCCCTGCTCGCCATTCCTGCTATCGTTTTCTGCGGTCAGCGGTCAAGGAGTGCTCTTGCTCCGCTCGGCACACTCACTCCGCAGAGCCGCGCGCGCGCGCGCGCTCACCCGGCTTATCAAGCGAGTGAGCGCCGCGATCGGCTGGCCAGACGAAACAAAACGTGTCCAATGGGTATTTGTGGCACGAGAGCGCACCGGCCGCGTGCGCGGCTCGATACGAGGTCGCTGCGTCGTCCGATCGGCTCTTTTTTCTTTCGTCTGGTACGTGACCTGCAAGCGGCTGGCCTGTCCTAATAAGCCGCTCGTCGGACGGTGTTGCGGTCTTTCGCAATGGCTGTTGCTGCCCAGAATAGCCGGACGTCACCGCGGCGGCGATCAGGCTCCAGTTCGTGGAATCGCTCGGGATTGCGGTTGGCGGTCTGAGGAAAAAAGTTGGCAGTTTCTTCATCCCGAGTGCTGCTGGTGTTTGTTTTTCCTCAGAAACCAATATTGAGCCCGCGTCGTACAACATCAAGGTTTACTGATGCGCAATAGCTATTATTTGTGCGCGAATATCAGAACTAAACTTGCAAAGCTGGACTACATGTTCAACATGACTTTTGTCTGTGATGGTCTTAGAAAGCGGCTCCGCAAACGCTATGTTGTGTTTGCTATGGTTAGCTTAATTTTTTATCTGTCTTTCGGTCATGTACGCCGCTAAAACACGATCTACCGTAGTGCCAAGGATCGCCTAACACGTCAATGTCAACGGAGACACTAGCTTGCCTCTTACTACCGGACCAGTCCGAAGACACTGCCACTAAGTACAACAATCCACAAAACTAAAGATTCAAAGTAACACTCAAACCTAAAGATTCCACAAAACTAAACCTTGAAGCCGCACTCATTGAAAGCCACAAACAGGCGAGTCTTGCGACTTACGTGACACTTCTCGCGAATAAACGTGGCACTTTTCACTGTATGTGACATTTTTTAGCAAAATGATGCGATCAACGGCAATCTACCCACCAAAACACGACACTTGTAAACCAAATATAGCATTCACAGGTTGACCGTAGAAACATGTACGGGACTTGCGGTAGGCCAGGTTATCGCGGTAGACCGTTAACTAAATTGTCAGGCTTTTCTATGCAGCTACTCAAATGTCAGCCTTTGATATTCTACCGTTTCTATGCAGTTAGATTGTCCAGATTTTGGAAGCTGCACAGTTGTTACTGGTACTTGCGCATCGACATACCAGGCTTAATGTACAGAGGTTTGCTGTAAAATCATTGACAATACACTTTTATCACCTCATTTGCGTTATCACTACCCGAAAAAGCTCACATCGAACAGTATTTGCGTTAAAATCCGAGGCACCTGTAAACGTCCAGTCCAATCGCTGTTACCGGAAGATAGCAAAACGCTCCCGGTTGTTCCCACCTGTGATACAACATTTTGCTCTTATTCAGTGGTATGATATTGTGGCTTTCGATTGCTGCCTGACAAAGGCCAGACGTGCTTTTTTTTCCATTTTTTTGTGCGTTGCTCTCTTGCCTGATATGGGAAGAGCTAATTGGCAATCGCGGATCAAGACAAACCCTCAGCAATGAGTAATGTGCCCGGGGTTGGGTCTTTGTTGCCTCCTCACAAAATAGCTCAAATAGCGCTTGACTACAGAAAGTTTTTCTTTCGTCTTTCTTTTGCTAAAAGTGGATCACTTTCACTTGATTTTTCAACAAATTGTGGTTGGTGCTGACCTTTCAGCGCTGCTGGGTGGTAAGCTAAAACCGTTGGCATCTTTTACACGTCGTCGCGTACCGTAGCTGGAGCCGCATCAGGATCAATGCTCTCGTGCGATTTTTATGAAAAATCTATATTATGTGAACTTGTGCGACTGGCGCTAATGAACCTTAATGCCTTTGCATCGCCAACTGCGGCCTATGCTTTGGTTCCGGTTTGCTGGAGGGCCTGAACTTTTCTGAACCTTTCGTGGTCTCTTTCGAAAGGTTTCGACGAAAGATTGTTATCGCCATATTTGAAAACCTTATGGTACCGTGTTGCAACGGTCTTGCATGTTTTCAGCTTTTGATATTTTTACCCTATCTTCGCCACCTATACTGTTGTTGCTACGCTCATGTTTTTGTTGCTTTTCAGCCCATGTGTGTAAACACTCGTTGGCCAGAATTATGCTTGGCGATTTTTTCAAATTCAAAGCCTTTTCTCTGCTGTGAAGGCTTTTGCAGTGCTTCCCGTTGTTGTTCCGGGTTATTTTCTAGTTTCGGTGCTGACTGATACCGCCTTTTTCTGTTGTTCTTGGTTAAACCAGTACACCTATTTGAAAACCGAGTTTTGCTTCTTGCTCGACCTGTACGTTCTGCTTACAGGCCGCTCGGGTTGATGTAAACACCGATTGAACAACGTAGAAGCGTTCCCCTGAAGGTCGGATGCATCGCACAAAGCAATATTTTTGTTGCGATTACCTCTGAAAGTGCCAGAAGTGTACCAGCAATCTGGGTCTAATTTGCACTTTTCCCACTGCTAGAATATAAAAAGATGACACGGTGCACCCGGAAGATAAACAGGACAATACGTAAAGAAATCATGAAAGCCTACCCGTCGTGTTGCATCAAATACGCTTCGCCGGTTTTTAAATAGTAGGTGTGCTTTTGCAGGACACGGGACGACCTAGAGGTTAGATCGTTGGATTACTCCGTTGGCGGTATTAACATGCACTTTTTCCTCTGGTCCGCTGACTTTTGCTGGTGGTTGTGATGGGTGCAAGCGGACGATTTGGTTGCAGATAAAGCCCAACCCACAACTGCACCGCGAAGCACTCGTTAACATCGCATCTTCTGCCGCTACCAGTCGTGTTGTCAGTTGAGCGCTCGAGGCATAAGAGCTAAAAGTCGGCATTCCTCGAAAATTACGATGCGGACCTTGCTAGCGTAATCAATCTTAAAGCACGTTGACGATCTTCGAAGCGATGTCGCAGTGTCGTTTTATAACGCCTGCAATGCTGCAAACGTTTCGTTGCAGCGCGTAAACCAAAGGTCAATTTTTCGCAAATGCGGAAAATCACGTTTCGATTCTATGCGCGATCAGAGTTGCGGTCACCGCATTGCGTATGTCGCATCGTTTCATACAAATTCTGAAAGTGTTTTTGCGAAGTGGTGGGTATTTAAAAACCGAACTAGAATCGCGCCAAATGACGAAAGAGACTAATTTTGTCTGCAAAAAATTTTTTCATGTGACTGTCCTTGTTTGTGGTAAGGTCAATATTTAGGCCGTGCTTTTCCACCTGTGCCGTCACTGCTACGTCGAAAGCGTTCTGCATCTTAGTCAAATGAATTAGAAGCAGGTGGCGTCTCGTGACAGGCTTTCACAACGTGTTAATTGGTTATTTAATTTTCTTACTGGGATCTGGCGGGAACCCACAGGGGAAACACTTCTAAAGAGCTGTCATGCAGTCCTTACGTCAATTTTGAGGGCTCCGTCTGAAGCTTACGAACTGCAGAAGGAACACGACATCGACATCACCATAAGTGGACATTTTTTATCAGCGGAAGTTTCGCTTGGTCAAGGAATGAGCAGATGATGTTTTTCTCTTTTGAGAAAGAAAATTTTACACTCGTTGATACTTTAAATGTTGTTTGCGTCGATTTTTCGACATAGCGCGTCTTAGAAAATTTTATCCTATGATCACAAGGTGTGTACGTTTATCGCTTCAGATGTTTTTTCATGCCTTTATCAGGTTAAGTTCAACTCAGGAAGTTATAACCTTGCATGCAGATAACCGTGTTTCAAATAGATAGAAGCATGTAGTAGCAGGCTCGTTGGTACAACGGTTGAAAAAAATCAGAAACAAATGGAGTTTTTCTCAATCGCAAGGTGTAATTCAATTGGAACCGCAATGTAAGCAAACCTTTTGAAGAACCTGCGAAACGATGGCGAGAGGGAAATCTCTGCAAATAGCATGAGTTAGTGGGTAGAAAAATTTTGCCACAGCTTTTGACTGCTCGTTTCTTTACCAAGATCGGTGGGAGAACACTCTATTTCTAGTCTAAACTGAAAGCTGGAAAGCAGTCTTGCGCAAACAATGGCCAGTTTCCTGTCATATCTGACAAAGAATTTGTTATTCCAGAAGGTGAAACACAAAGCAAGTTTGAACACGCATGCTCAGCTCACAAAATCACGCCGAAAGTGAGCACAGCGCAAATGAAAGTACACACACACGCAATGCACAAATGCACATACATTCACACACACACACACACACACACACACACACACCAATGCCGACCAACGACTCGTTGACAGCGATTTGTTGGATCTTAAACGTAAAGCACAGCTGGCCGTGACTCAGCGTCGTTCACTCCGTCCTCTTGCGCAGTTTTCGCGACCACAAGAGAGATTCGAACCGATTTGGCACAGGACCGCTTCTCTTTTTGCAATCCTTGCACAAGTGCTGAAAGCATCAGCTGAACATTTGCATGATTCCAGTCCTGGGCATCATGTTAAACTGCAACCGATGATGAGGCTGCAGTTTGGAGGTTTTGCAGATTTTGGGAACTGGAGTACTCCTTTTTCCCAGATCCACTCTGGCCCAGACCGGTGACGCCAGACAGGGCTCGAGCTATGAATCAAACAGTCTTTTTAAAGATCAGACTAAGCTCTTCAGCCATGTGAGGCAATCAACCTATCTATGGGGAACTGATAGGCAGGTGGGAAATATTTTCTCCGTTTTGGCAGCCCATGCAGGTAATCCTGGCCCCAACATTTTGGGCACGCCTTTACAAGGGATTCACTGGGTCTTGTCAAGTGCGGTCTGCTGATGACTGGGCAAATTTAATAACTGTGCTCCTTGCCCAGGACTTGATTATTCTAGAGGTTCTTCTGACACACACACAATTGACGCAGTAAAAATTTCTCTTTGCATCTGATTGCGTTGCTTCACAAGATTTGAAGGTCGTAGGTACAAGTGGAAAAACTGCAATCGTTCCTCCTTATAAGTAGTTTGACTATTGAAACCTTCAGCTTATCACAGTTTACACTGTTTTTCCTGAATTTTTCCTGTGATTTTCCATGTACTTCGTTCAGGGATAATGACCTCTTCTGATCACACGTCCTTTTCGTTTTCTTTTCCAGGAAAGTGATCACTGCAATGCGCTCGAAGTATAAAAATCCCTCTAATGCTGGGATGCATTACTTGTTTAAAAAATACATTGGCACTCCAGTATCGGAAAAAGTGTCGATCATCACCTGTTTTGCTTGGCTTACTGCTGAAAACCTTACCAAATTTTTTTGTAGATCACTGAGAGTGTTCTACCTGTTCATTTCAGACCAGCATTTGTGATGCAGTGTTTAGGTGTTCCCTGTTGTCCAGCAACAATGTAGCTTTGCACACTTCGCAATTCCAATTGATTTATCAGCTATGTGCTTGGTGCGTGCGCTCCGCACTTTTCCCCCTAAGTCACTGAGTAATTGGCTTTCGCCAAAAACATGAAAAGATCGAGTGGTTGCGGCATAGCCGTTAATAAATACTGTCTTTGGCAGCTTTCTTTTGAAAACTTTATGTGGCTGTAATGCACTTGACAGCTGCAAAATCTGTGACCCCACTACGGTGCATTAGTGCTCTTGGCGCCCTATCAGGTCATGTAATGGATTTTCTGTTTTTTGGTTACATTAAGAATAGACGCGTTGCGAGTTGTACGTAAAACATCGAAGAAATAACGAAAATGGCTTTTACGCTTTCAATAACAAAAGAAAACCCTGTACCCAACTGAATGCTTTTGTTATTAACAAAACGCGAGCATGTAAAGTTTCCGATGCTTGTGAAATATCTGTTCCCTGTCCAGGGATCCTCAAACAATGAGGATCAAAGTATTTTAAAGCATCGTACATTCTTACCACGAGATGTCGTTCGATAAAGCCAGACGACTTTGATTTTTGAAAAACAGATCAGTCATCATCCTCTCAAGCGCAAGACAGACGCATTTGTTTCATTGAAAGCCGGTCTCCTTGCTTGCAACGCATTAGCGTGCGGAGGATCCATGCCGCAGCTATATCCACTTAAACCGCGACGCTTGAGATTTCGCATTTGTACGAAAAGTGATGCCTGCTAGACGCAAGCGGCTCACTTGATCTTGCGAGTCGACGACGTTTCGAAGCTTCTGGCCCGACAAAGCGCCGCGCGAAGCCAACTGCTTACCGCCGCGAATGTTTATTGGCCGCTCTTCTGTCGTCTTGTCGGAGTCGCTTCGACCTGATGCGCTCGGTGGTGCGTGGAAAGGGTATTGCGGTTAGCACGTCTGGGACTGCATGCAGACAGACACGTTTGAAATGAAACCCTCCTTGGGCAACACCGTTCTGTATTCCGAAGTTTGCGACACGCAGAACGCTTAGTTTGCCATGCACAGCCAGCATGAACAGCTGCAGCAAAGCATTGCTTTGCTGATGTACTCGACGGTTTTGATGCCAAAAGTTTTATCGATGTTTTCGGAACAGTATGACAGTAAACTTTTATCTCGTCTGGATGCCTAGCTGTTGTTGTGAGTAATGCTTACCGCTTGTTCAGGTGATTTTAATTCGCCCTGCAAAAATTGTCGGTCTATGTTGAAAATACGGCCAGCCACCAGCGAAAATCATTAAACCAACTTGCCTTTGCCTAGTTTTAGAAACATTAGCAAATGTCATGCCCACGTGCTGTTTATGCAGCAGGTCGCGCGCAAACCAGGCAACATTGTTTTGAGTTTCCTTAATCTGTTTTTTTGCAAATTAACCTGCACCAGATTTACTTTCGTTGTTATCCACGGCATGCCGATCGTACCCAGGGAAGTTTCTCCAACAACAGTTCCTTTTCTTTCTGGCGGCAAACACCTGTTTTCCAACGGCCCATTGCCCAGAAATTCAGTGAAAACTGCAGCTACCCTGGGTTAGCTTACGGAGGCGAGGTCAGGATGTCATGGCTCGTGCCGACTCCTTGGTCGTTAAACCGACTGGTCGGTGCACAGCATGCTGCTAGGGTCAGCTTTTGCTTTTGTGTCAAGTGCAGCGCGAGTGTACAGGATGAAATCTTAATGTTGTTGTCAAATTTAGATCGCTTTAGTTTTGCTGAAGCATTGCCCGAACTCAGGTTTCAAGGAAATTTCACCAGCGCTCTAAATCCTGTACATGATATTTTCTGAGAGAAATATTTAACCCCTGAGAAGAGTTTGCGGCCATCTAGTTCTGGTCTCACGACAGCAACAGACTCTTTTGCCAGCAGTTCAATTTCGCCTAATTACGAAATCTGTGAAAACTACTCCCAAACATAAAGCTGTTTGTGAACAAGATATTTGCAGCGACAATGCTAAAACATTTTGTGTAAATGAGTGGTTCTTGACCGGGGGGAAAGTCTCCACAGGGGGGCCTCACTAAATTTCCAAGGGAGGCGCAAGCCTTTAACGCACTCTGCAACATGAAAACATTTTGTAACTTATTTTTATAGGTTTTTGTAACTTCTACAACTTACTTAAAGTTAGGGCGGCTTGACACAAGGACAATTAGTGAAGGGAGACGTGGTAGAGAAAAGGTTAAAAACCACTGGTCCAAGTCAAGATCAGAGCCATCAAAATTTGTTTTCCAACAAAAAATTCTCCTCAGCTCTTTACATGATGAAGGCTAGAGCCAGTATTTGTGGTTTAGCTTCCTGCTGTTGAAACCAGAACTGTTTTCCTTCGCAAAGTCGTTTGTCCCATGAGAGGTGAAGGAGTATCCTGTCGAGCCTGAAACGCCTGCATGGTGTCATGACGAATGTTGCTCTTTTCCGTTGTTCCAAACTAAGGACATTACACGCAGCTAAAGTCATTACTAGAAAGTAAATTGTTTCCTCGACGAATCGTTACCGCTGTCGCAATTTCGGGGCGGTGCTATATTTCTGCCTGACTTTTGTTGACAAGCAAACTCATTTCAGTATGTGTTTTGCCCTTTGCATAGGTTTGTATCAATCAGATTTTCTGAAGTTGTTTTAAGGAGAAATGAAAGGAATCCAGGTTCCGCTTGTTTTGTAATCAGTAGTGGTCCTAGTTACTTCCACTGAGTGTAAAAAGTGCAAATGTGGATCCACATATTTGAATGACGCTCAATTTCAGCACTCCAAACACGTTTACTGGTACGTGATCCCAGTTTCAAGATAGCTTGACTTCAATAACTGCGTATGGACTTCTATTGCAACATTAAAAAGTTCGTGGAAAAGGCTTCTTAAATCCCTGTGGGCTGAGAATGTTCATTTAACCCACAAATGCTGGGAAATAATTGCGCGACCAAACTGGGCAATTGCCATTCTTCGAAGGTTGCAAGGCGTCAAGTTAGGAGCTATTACTTGTAAATTTTGCACGATATTAGCAAAATTGTAGTAGCTTTGCTGAACCAAAGTCATTGTATTGTCACCACCTTCTACCTTCGATTAAAAATGAAAATCTCGGTTTACATCACTTTCTCAACCAGCAACGTGTGTGCTCCGAATCTAATGTATTTAAGGCTACAACGAAACATTCCAAATTGCCAAATCTTGGTCTTGGGAATTTTTCAGATAAGCAGTGTTTAAACCCCTTTCCTACAGATGTTTCAGAATATAGCAGGTCTGAATTCCTTTTTTGTTTTTTAAATTGACGTAGAAAAGATGGTTCACTCATTGTGCCGAATAGCGAACGTTAAACCAAAATTTTGTACGACGTATGGAGATCCTGCAGTTCCCGTAGGTTTTAGCTTTACCTTTCCTGAAGTAGATAATAGCTTGTTTTGTCCAAGAAAGAAATAGGAATGACAATGATGTGCGAGCGGCCATCCGTTGAGTGTACTACTTCAGGCTCACAACAAGAACTTCAGTGCCCTTAGGCTTGGTTGTCCTTTGCTTTCAAAAGGATTTGACCTGGTGGACTCCGTTTAGCACCAGCAGGTTGGCCGAAAGAGCACAACAGCTCGTTGATCGCTTGGTAAAACAGTGCCAGCCGCTTTCCTCGCAAAGTGTGCAAGACAACTTGCTTCCTGCATGGACATGGTGATGAAGCATTGTAGCTGTGCCAGCAGCGCAACATAACCACAGGAAGGAGGAGACGTGAAGCAGGAACTTAACGTACAAATAGATGGCGCATATGGGCGTGACCAAGTGACGACGTACGACTTAGCGACACGAACTCGGCTGACTTAGCTGCAGTCGCCTGGTGTAGAATTTTTCTCTTTTCGAAGCTGTTATTTCACAGGTTGTTTTTTATCTTCTTAACGTCTAGCTTCCAGACTGTGTATTTCCGCGGTTTTCTCGAAAAAAAAACTAGTCGCATGACTGGTTTTGACATATAGGCACGCAGTGTCACACATGACTGCGTTCAGAATACATTCTAGTTTAACGTTCAAGTTCATGCCGGGCTTTGCACGATCGGAATGTTGTCAAAACGTTCTCTGTGGATGACGTCATTTTAATCTTGAGGGAAAGCTTTTTCTCTTGGCACCTTCTTACATTATGCCGCAATTTTTTCCGACGAGTATGATTGCACAACAAAATGGCGTTTGTTTATGTCTCTCATACAAGAACAACGTCATGTATAGACCGTAACTTAGGTGTTTTTAACATGCTTATAATTCGGTATTGAAATTTGAGGTTTTTCCTGAATTGAAAAAACCTCAACTCTGCGTTTTTTTCAATTCATTTTAAGCTAACAACACTGTTGAAAATACTGCTGCATATGCGCATTAGTTCTAAAAGAAAAAGTGTGTTGCTATCGCAGCTTCTTGGTTAAGCGTTAGCTTTCCTTAACTAGGTTTGTTAAAAAACTAGTATCGCTGTGTAGTGCTGCCATAAACTGTTACACTTCTTTTGTCGAAGAAAGTCAATCCTGATATCTGCAAATTGTTCGTTGTATGTCTCCACAATGTACTTTTTTATTCTGAACGTAAATTCCATTTTCAAAAGAAAGTCTTAGGTCTCTTTCCTCTTGGCTTTGGTATCAGGAACACAGTATCTTGATGCTAACTTACGTTTTCATAAAAAACGTCGTGAGTTTTCAATTAAACGTACTGTTTGGTTTTGAAATTCGGGAAGATACCTGATCGTTTAAGGAATTTATTACTTAACATTTAGCTTGAAATGTCCTTGTTTATCAATTTTACACTTTCGTAGATGATTTTGGACATTTTGGATAACATTTGAAATGTGCGATGTATGCGGGCTTGATCATTTCGTGCAGAAACTTATAACAGTCAACTAACTTAAAGAGCTTATCACAGTAGTGGAAAACGTAACTTGATCAGTCATTGTTCAACATCTTGAGAGATTTGAAGAAGTAGTCGACAACCAACACAACGTGGTCAATAAATGCCTGAAGTTGACCTAGAAGGTTGTTCAGTTGCAGATCTTGAAAAACTAGCAATTCATTTCCTGATTTTGTCTGAAAATGAGTGATTTTGATATATGTGCCTATAGCAGCTTCATAATCCCTAGTGCCCGACCGTTACCACCACACTTCTGCACCGTCATCCTGTTACTCGAATGATCGAGTGCACCTTGCTTGCAGCAGAAACACTATTTATTTTTTAAATTTTTTCCAACTGTGCTTTTACTGTCTGTTTTAGACTGTGTTTAGATTATCTTTATGTTCATCGCTAGAACGTCGCTGGGAAGACCGCACAATAGCAAGAGATCAACAACGTCCATTTTACTTTTTTATCTGAACGTGTTATAATAGTCCCTCGCAACAGTATGTGCTCGAAACTCATCATTGTCAGCAGCAAATACACCGTAGTGTGGAGAATATGAAAATTAGCTAAATAAAAAATAACCTAGTAGCAAAACCCCGCCTAGGCATTATACAATCACTCCAATTCTTCACGATCAGATCTACAAGATAAGTATGATTCAGTAGTCCAAATTTGGCCAGAAAATTCAGCGTTAGAACCAATAGTGTTCGGCTATTGCTGGAAAACGATTGAATTGTCGGAAGACTACAGTAATGACTTGTCCCTGATCGGCCTTATGGTTTTTGGGCAAGTAACAACGGTGAAGTACTAATTTGGCGATTTAATAAACTAAAGTCTGAGGTGACTATTGCATTTTGAAAACTAGTTTTATTCAATCTGACGTACATTCATTCATCTTCGAGACCACATTCTCATCGGGGAGGGTCGCAGGAACAGCTACCTTAGTTACAAGGTCTCGAAACACCTCAACAGTTCACTGAATCTCTGATAGGTATGCTGGCTCTACCCCAAAGCGCGACCAAGCTAGGCCAAAGAAGTGATAGAGTAAAAGCAGTAGATAATTTACTGTTGCAATCGGAAATCGTAGCCTGTCACGTTGGCTTGGTGAAGTTTGTCATTGTTTGGAAGCGTAGTGAGGCGTGGCTGCGTAAAATTTTTGCTTTTCTCATAGTTTTGTTGGACCCGACGTCAATAGCATACTTTCCTTGTTTTCAAATGATACCTGTACTTCTAAGCAGATGCTAGTTGAAGTGTAGTGGTGCGAGCCGATGTTTGAAAAGCTTTTTAGACATACTGATTTTAGTACAGCAACAAGCTCAAATTGAATATTGAAAGACAAATCAATAACAGTATTTTTGGTTTCAAACCGACCACGTTCTTGATAATCGTATGTTCAAAATCGATTTTATTAGCGATTACGTGTTAAGATTCACCTGCCCAGCAAACGTCCTACAGTATTTTATGATTTTTTCTCATTTCATGCCAACTACAAACGGAATTCTTACTCTTTCCTAAACCCCAACGGTCTGTACCAGATCGAGGAGCACGTTTCGCTAGTGAATTTCGAAATCGCTTGTTGCATAATTGGAAGGCTTCAAGAAGTGAAAAGCTGGTTTCGCTTATGGAATTTTTTGAACAGCAATCAGTCAGTTTTCCGGGTAGCTTCATTGATGTTGTTCCAGGAAGACGATTTGCTGAACCTTCTAAATTCGTAACAGCTGAGTGTAGCATACCAATGCTTGTTGAAGATCAGGCACCTTGGGTTCACGGGTTCGTTTCGTTAGTATTTAATAATGGGCACGTTATACGTGGTTAGTACCCGAAGTAGCGGATATTTGCTGGGCACTCAAGTGAATGTTTTCAATCGCTTATAGTGTCTTGACTGTCACTTCTAGTGGAAAAATCTCAGTGGACAATTCCTCGTCCACTGTGTATGACGAAAGTGCGTAGTCTTAGCCTTAAAAACATTAAGACATGCGCTGTCCTGCAGCGTTATGATCACAAGCTTTAGCAGTCATTGTTCAAGGGTAGCAGGCTAACGCGCAGCACAACATCCTAAGACATCAAGGTTGCTGCTTTGTTTATCAAGTCTTAAATCTGTTTTGCCGGAACTGCCCGATGGTAACATGAAGCCACGTTGCGCCAGTGTTATCCGATACCGACATGAAGGCATTTTATGTTTTTTATTGCGTTTTGAAGTTTATTGTACTACGTGTTACACATTTTACACATGCAATCTAGTTTTGACGCATTCATGCTTTCGACAGAACTAATTTTTGTGGGTTAAATTTTCATTGCTTCTTTCTGTGAGGTACTGTACACGTAGGATTGTATTTTTTAACTGTAAGTTACCGATATTTGTAAATCTGTCAGATATTTCAGCAATCTCAGTGCATTTTATTAGATGGTGGTGCCTGAAGTAATACGGCAACAGGATGGAAAATACACGAACATGTTGTTTGCCAAGGTCAAAATCGAAAAAACTGTTATAGTGCTCTGTGTGACGTGTCATTCTGACCACAAAATTCCTCATGCTTCCAAATCAAAAGGTTGCAGCCATGGCGAAGTCAAAATAGCGTGGAACTCAAAGTAATAAGGCGAATTTTCAACAGGTTCTCGTACACAAAAGTTTTGTTTAAGATGAAGAATGCACTAACGACACGCTCAAACTTTGCCAAACAGTGTAGCGCGCAGTTCGAATTAATGTAAAAATCTGCGCATTGTTGCTTGCGGAACTTTCGCATTGATTTTGCAATCTCACTTGTACTGTCGACACAAACGGCGAGAGCCGCCTACTTGCCGTCTGTTGTACTAAGCGTAAAAATGTATTGTCATGAAAGCTTACGTCTCTTCTGTTAATTAAAAGCTCTAGAAGGTTATCTGTAGGCTTCAGAGGAATCAGACGATTGGGCTCTGCTTCCATCTTTTTGCGATGATTCAAACTTGCGCATATTTGCATTCAAGTAACTTCACTCCACAGGTGAAATAAGCAAGGAATCAATCACAAATTTTAATAGGAAATCGATTTCACGTAAAACTACGCATCATCAGTCCTTACA
>JGI24158J21664_10004667_pt1 | contig 17675 bp, 12 predicted proteins | sample Ectturendosymbi3_FD_21664 | JGI IMG/M metagenome (IMG submission 21664)
TCCAGAGGGCCAAACGTGAAATGGGGGCCACAGATTTGAAATGAGGGGGTCGGGCACCACTGGCCCCCCCGCTGGCGACGGCCCTCCTTGAAGTCGACCGACAAACGTTCCCATGGCCGAGTCGCCTTAACAAGAGATTGCGGTGCGGGGTTAATATCGGTTTGAGTTGCAAACAAGTTAAGCATTTATCGATAATGTCTTTCGTTTCTTCACTCGTATAGGGTAAGTTACGCGAGCGGATAAAGCGATACATTCTAGCAAATCCAGATTGCCCCAGCTGGTCATGAAGCAGTAGTAGCTGGGAGACAGAAAACGTAGACGAACAAATACGCGGCATAGCATCCGGAGCTACGTTGTCTTTTCCAGATCTGTGGCGGATAGAGTAGTTCAGTTGTCCCAGCTCAAGCCTCCAGACCATTATTTTGGTGTTATCTTTCCGCGACTCTTCTGGTGAAACATAAAAGCAACGGAACGTTGGTCGGTCACGAGGGTGAAATGTCGATCTTTTAGGAATTGGGACCATTATCGAGTCGCTTTGATGATAGCAGAAGCCTCTTTCTCAAATGCAGAGTATTTCTGTTCACACTTGTTCGCGAGATGTAAGCGACAGGGCGGCCTCCTTGTGACAAAACAGCAGCGATCGCGTAGTCACACGCGTCTGTTTCTACTTCAACGGAAGATCGTCTCTGATGACACCCAAACTTGCATGGATTAGATCAGATTTCAAGGTTTTAAAAGCTTCTAAAGCTTCATTACCAACCATATGAGTAGCCAGAGGGGGGCAAAGGGGCCATAGCCCCCCCACAAATTTTTAGAAAACATAGTCATTTTGTGCTTTGAGAGGCGTTTTTCTGAGCAAAATAGTGTTATTCGCCTAAGATCAAACATTTTGACCCCCCAAAGTTTTGAGCTGGCTACGCCACTGTTACCAAGAGGAAATTTCGACGTTAATTGGAGAGGGCGAGCCTTTTGAGAAATCCTTAATCCACTTCGCATAATACGCAAAAAGTCCAGTAATCCTATTTAACTCCTTAGGTGAAGATGGAGGTTGTAATGTCAGCAGCGGTTGCAGGCGAAATGGATCAGGCTGCAACTCTCCACACGAAACTCGATACTCGAGTAAGTCTAAACTTTTCACACAAATCTTCGACTTCGATTCATTAAACGTCAGCCCGTCAGTTTTTGCAGCTTCTAGTAACCGTTGCAGGATTTTCTGATGCTCTTCTTTCGTGGCGCCTGTTACAGTCAGATCGTCAAGATAGGCGTATACCTTCAAGCTTATGGCGTTTTATGAAGTCGTCCATGACTCGCTCGAACGCGGATACTCCATTAGTCACTACAAACGGTAGTCTACAATACTTAAAAAGTCTACCATCTGCCTCAAAAGCCGTCGTTGGCCCTTCTTTCGGAGCAAGCGGGACCTGATGGTAAGCCGATTTCAAATCTAGTGAGGAGTAAAAAGTGTATTGAGCCACTTTGTTGATAACTTCATCGATACGGGGCAAAGGGTAAGCATCAAGGTAAGTATATCTATTGATAGTGACAGAGTAATCGACGCAAAGTCGCGTCTTTCCATTTGCCAGGTGAACCACCAATACTTGAGCCTTCCAAGGCGGCTTTGCAGGTTCAATTTTTCCTGCATCGAGCAGTCGTATATCACTTCAGACTTGCTGAAGTCAAAGTCTTCTCGGTTGTATCTACGTGATTTGATAGCAAAAGGTTTGCAATCCGTAGCCAAGAATTCGAAAATTCGTGGAGGCGTCAAGTTGGCCGCAGAAACATTGAGTACAGACTGAGGTTCTAACAAAATTCTAAGAGGATGATCCGAACCTCCATAATGCAAAGTAATTTCGGAATGCCGTCTAAGGAACTTTTGGTCCAAAATACCATCGGCACGAAGGTCTGACATTAGTCTCAACTGGACTTGATGATACACCTTGCCACAAATGTTAATGTCAATGACGGCTTTCCCGTGAATTCTTGCCTCAGCTTTTGTCGTAGCAAGAGAAATTTGTTCAGCTGGTCCTCGACCTTCAATCTGTAGCTCGTCCGCAACTCTTTTATTTATAAAGTTGTCGGAGGCACCAGTGTCGATCAAAACATGTACCAGTTGGTCTTTTAGCTTGCGTTGATAACGGCGGGACCCAAATTTGCAGGCGCAGCAGCGATGGAAAACGATTTCTCGACTCTGACCGAAGAAAGAAAATCAAATAAACGCGAACTTGTGAACTGCTCGAGGCCAAAGCTCCAGCGGCAGAACCCACCAATACGTCAAAAGCATCCTTCGCTTTAGATTTGCACAGTTTGGCAAAGTGTCCTCGCTTATTGCAATTATGGCGAACAGCATTTACGGCAGGGCAAGAACGACGATTTGCGTGTAGTTGTCAACCACAGAAAAAGCATTTTCGAACTTTTCTCTTGTTAAAAGCATACAAAGAGCAGTCTGTCTCAAACGGAACGTAAGGTAAAGGGTCCGATTCTACAGTCATAACGGTCTCCCGACCCATCATCGCAGCTTGTTTCTGCGCACGGTCTAAACATATCCGCAAGTTCTACAGCTTGCACCAAATTAAATTCACCTTTGTCAAGAATCCTTTGGCGAATAAAAGGCGAGGATAGGCCGTTCATAAAGGCCTCTCTCATCAGCTCAGCCCGGTATTCGTCTGCAGCAACAGCCCCAAAAGTGCATTCTTTAGCGAGAGCTTTCAACGTTTGCGCATACTCTGTAACGGACTCACCCGGTTGTTGGTGACGACTCACGAGAAGGTACCTAGCATACACATTGTTCTTTTTCTTTATGTAGGCGCCTTTGAGTGTAGCAACGATCTGTTCAAAGGTTTCATCTTCTTCAACAAGTGGGTAGATGGATGGTGAAAAGCAGCTAATAATATTCCTCGCTCTATTGATAGCAGGAGCGTCTTCAGCACGACCCTCTCCTAAGTAATTAATATAATCGTTGACTGTCCTTAGTCAATACGCAAAAGTCTTCGAAGCCTCAGGAGCAGTAGTTTCAACCGACAGTTCTTTAGGCCGCGTCAATTCTTGCTTCGCCAATTGAAGTTCGTTTAAGATAAATTGTGACAAACTAGGAGGTACACAGTTTTCTGTTCATTAGCTTTATCTCACTTAAAACAGCGGCACGATCTGAAAACAAGTGAAGAAATTAAACTCACGCAAACACAAATAGCACCATAACTAAACACTACACCTTCGGCTCCAGCTCACAAATACACTGCCGAACTGCAGCTGGCAAGCAAGCACGGATCAATCTAGTGCATCACATGTGATGCCTACAGCGGCGTGAAAAGCACGTGATTGGAAGTAATCAGATGTTATCATTACTTCCACTACAATATGCTAGAAATGTAGGGGGTTATGGTCCCCATGGCCACCCCATGGTTAAGCCTATGATACACAATTGAATTTTCAGGAGGTCACACACCTGCCGTACCAAGGATGAGTTTGCGGTGTTCAAACAAAAAAAGTTTGCAACTGGAGTTTTCAAAACAGAGTTTATGTCATTTTTGGATAAGAACAAGAAATGAATGCCCAGTCATTTGTGATCTAGCCATTTATAAACTCTTCGCCTTTTGCACAACACACTTGTGTGAAGCGGCATTCCTAAAATTGATAATCATCAAGTCCAAAAGCCGGTTCTTTTTGCAAAATGTTGATGATGTCCTCCGTCCTATGTTGTCTTGTATCAATCTACGAATGGATGATCCGTGTAAAAATTATCAATGGCATCCGACCCATTAGTTGTGCTTGATAACTTCTACAAACAGAATTGTTTTTTTCTAATTCTTTTCGCCTATAGGCCTACTGCAAGGGTCACCAACACGGTGCCCGCGGGCACGAGGTCACCCTCAAGGACCACGTTGGTCGCCCGCGGGCCTGTTTTGAAAATAGCATTAAGATGATGAGTATCGTCACATAAATCAACATCATTAATGATGACATAATCAAAGGTAAATTCAGCAAAATTTTTATTTCAAAAGTGTGCATCAAACTAGTAGCCCTTAGCGTTAATCAGTACCCAAGAAGTAGCTTTCAGTTACATAAAGGTTGGTGACCCCTGGCCTACTGTTGCCATTGCGTGGTAGTTTTATTACTGTCTAGTTACTTTCGCGGATTGTGTGCATTTTTATGATTTCGCTACAGACAAAGATGCCTCTTAAGTCTTGACTTTTGTAGCGGGACGTTTACAGGTACCATTAACATCTACAGTAGAGCTCTAGTCTATCCGTTAAAGGGCCGCATCAGGGCCTGATTAAATGAACGCGAGGCCCCGGGCAAACGAGTCCCCTTAAACGCTTAGCACAACTGCGTAGCGTTTCATATGCCCTTTTTTCGATTTTGCAAAAGCACCGGTCAACACTGATACGATTTGGCTGCCTACACGTCAAAGACAATTTGGGGTGACCATGTAGTACGGTTCGTATGTGTTTAATTTGTTCTAAGTCAAACATGCAATGGTAAGATTGCAGTTCGTTATGTCCGTTCCTTTGTCTGCAGAGGCAGGTTCCGAAACTTGCTAGCGGATTGTTTTACTGTTGGTCATGGGCGCGCGCAGAGAGGGCAAAACGGGCATTTGTCCCACCCTTAGAAATTGGGGCATTTGCCCCCCCTGGAAATTGGGACTAAGAACCAAAATTTTCTGCAAACAATGAAGTCAGCAGCTTAAATCGGATTGATATAATTCTTGCAATGACAGTTTATTTGCCGGTGTGACACTCACACTGCACAAGAGCCAGGTTCACTGTTTTGGTGACATGCAGTGATGAACTTGCAGTTCACTCATGTCCGCTCCTTTCCCGGCAGATGCAGGTTGCGAAACTTTCGAGCGAATTTTTTTATACTGTTAGTCTATATTGCGTAGCAAAAATATGTCCACAAATCTTCAAAAGTTCACTTCAAGTTACGGTAATGTGTGTTTTGTTGCATGTGACTGTTGAACACAGACATCTTGGCAGTTGATGCAGCGAGGGAGGGCCTCTGGGAGAAATTTTTGCCGGGGGTAGAAAGACCGACACCAGCTCCCCTAACTTCTGGGGGCCTCGTCGAAACTGGAATAGCTTGTTTGTATAGCAAACAGAATAGGCTACAAATAAAGCAAGTGCCATGCTAAGATTTGGAAATAGATTAATTGTTATACTGGCAACTGGCTTACACCAGAAATTGTTGGCTTGATTAAAGAAAATCTTAGCGTGCGTACTTTCATCCTCCCAGGCCCAGTACCTACGGGACCCGGGTACAATTTACCTCTTGTGCGCCTCTCTCTTAGGCCATGCAGCGGGGCAGTGACTGCTGATAACGGTAAGCCACATAGTTTGACACTGTGAAAAGAAGCATGAGCGAATCTGTAGTAATGCTTCCACAAGTTCGAAAAATCCATTGTTGGTGCGAGCGTGACCAAATTGCCTGAGTGCATAGCTTAAACAACGCTAATTCAGGATTCACTTCACACAGTATAAAACCATGTGGATTGTTAGGATACGTCTATGCAGGCTTGTGGGGATACGTCTTAATCGTTAAGGTTGCGTTCTGACTTCTGAGCGAGTACTGAGGGTAGCCAGTGGCGTAACAAGAGGTTTGAGCCAACGGGAACATAACTATAGGGGACCCACTAGCCACCACTCATAAAAATCGAGAACTGATATTGAATCCGTAAATCACTCAAAAAATGTGAAAAAACTACTGAAAACCAAAAGGTACCAAAATATAAGCCAATTGAGGCCCGGTGCTTACATTTAACTTGCCAGGGGGCGTTTCGCGCACCTGTCCCCGACATCAATTACAGCACTGTGTGCAAAGCGGTGTTTGCTGTGGCTAGTTTGCATAATTCATCTGCTCAATATTTGAAGCCTTCGTGGGGCATTATCTTTAGTATGTTTTCCGTAGTCGTAACTACTTGTCAGGCTTGTGTATAATCAGGGTTAAGAAAAACACAGTTTATAAAAAAACAACCCACATGGTTTTTTTGTTTATTTTTCTTTAAAATAAAACAAATTTATGTTGTTGTTTTTAAATAAACAAGATTTTGTTCTTTTTTTANGGAAAACCGAAAAAAAACATTCTGAATTATTTTTATTCCATCATGCAAAACAACTATTTTCAGAATTATACAATAATAACATGTTATACCTGTTATGACATACAAATTGAGGGTAAAGAAATGTACCCCACCTTTGTTTTCGCAAAGTGTGTTGGTCAGTTCACTCCTAAGAGGTAAAGCTTAGCAAGCAAGCGTGCAGCAAACACAGATAAACCATTCGCACACAAATTATGCAGCTTCATCTTCACGTCAGGTTTATGTGCATGCGCTGCTAGTTCAGCACCTATAGAGTTTATTTTTTCAATATATGGTTTGGTATGGTCCAAAATGAGAAAAAGTTTAGATGCAGAGAAGGCAGAAAAATTGGTTAAAAAGTATACCGATTGTGCGGAGCTGAAAAATATAACCAATAGAATTTACTCAAACTGTTCGATTTATTCTTCTCTTTTTTTCAAGTACTTCAAATTTCGTTGCTGTTCGTTTTGTTTGATTTAAAAAAATTATAGTTAACTGTACAAGTGTCCTACTTATTTCATTTTTTACTTCTTAGTAGATTTTTCAAAGGTAAAGTAAAGAGTGGGTTTTATTGTTTTTTCTAAGTGGGTTTAAAAAGAAAAAGCGGGTGGTTTCTTGGGGCCAGTTTTTTTACAACCCCTCGTATAATGAGCGTTCATCATGCACAAAATTAGTAACGAAAAGAATAGTTTCATTGATCGCTTTGTTCGAAATTTCAGAAGTTTGCAGCGCTTGTTTCTAGGTAACGCTGACAAGTCCTACAAGGCGAAACAAGGTAATGATTTGTGGTGTCCTGAGATACCATGGCAATGCTTCCTTAGTATATTTTTGATTTTGGTGACGGCAATTGGACGCAAGCCGAAGTCTGAAATTTGCTTCTTGCTGGGGTGGTTGAACTGAACACTCTTGCCCAAGGAGCGTTATAGGAATTCACTCAGTGGTCGTGGGTCGAATACCCAACCTTCCACCAGGGAGGCGGGCATTCTACCACTTAGCTACCGCCGCCCCATGCTTCATTCCATAAGGCCATGGCATTGCTTTTTTGAAAAGAAGTACCTTTCTCTGAAAATCTGCAGAAAACCTCTTGTGTAAGTTATAGTAATGCTCCTGGCTATTGCTGCCAGCGAAGCGTATTTTTTGTGATTATTGCCATAACATAGGGCATTTTCTTTGTGGTGTAGAAAGGGTACAGAGTTTTATAAACGTCCATTTGCAATGCATCGTCAACAACCTGAAAAAGATAGGCAAAATGCCGACTCCTGGAAAAATTTCTGCGGACGCCCATGCTGTTGGTCTTTATTGCGTAACAATAACACGGCAATAAATCTTCAATCGTTCGGTTCAAGTTACGGTACCGCAGACATTTTTCCGCATGTGATCAGGGCTCCCACTGCGTTTTTTTCATCCAGATCTGCTTTATTCAGTCGACTTGGGTTTCTGGGTTAATTACAAAAAATCGGGTTAAATCTGTTTTTTTGAAGTGATAATTTCATCAGCAACTTCAATGTGTTCAATAATATAAAGATAACTTCATATTACAGTGTCTGCATATGGCATGCGCACATCAGGTGAGAACTATGCATATCGGTGAAGCAGAACATGTGCAATCTGTTTCATATCCTCATACAAGATCATTTTCGAGGTTATATACATAATGTTGTCTAATGCCCAGGGGTGTAGTGCTGAAAGAGGTGTGGGAACAGCGTTCCTTCATCAAATTAAAAGAAGACTGCACTATATGGTTCGAATAAATTCAGCTTTCGCCTAGAAGAATTTCCACACTGGATCTTCCTATTTCACTGTACACTTTTGACTAGCAGTGCGAATTTGCATGTCGCTAGCACATGTGTGAGATCGCAACCATGTTTTAATGCAGTCGTTTGGATCCCAAATCTTCAAGTAACATTACAAGTGCAATAAGGTGTGTGAAGGCGGAACGCCATTCCCACGCGTTTCCACCCCACAACACCCCTGCTCATGCCAATAAAAGAAACTGCATGACGAAACAAGGGTTAGAACTGATTGTTTGAATTTCGATGTTTCGCTATGCATACAGACTAAAAACAAATTTCACTTAGAGGAAGAAGGCTTTGGGATAATATTTTTGTGGGATTTTAGATACCGCTGCAATTGAATATTGCAGAAAACCTCCTAGCTTAATAACAAATGTACCACTACAATTAGTGAAATATATCATCAACGGAGTATGTTACCAGCGTTATGAAAAACGTCTTGAGCAACAAAAAAGTCGTCCAAATGTTAATGTTTGCGCTACAGGAGAAAATTTGGAAGAGACGCTATAATTAAACCAGTATTCGATTATCGTTTCAATTCAAATTACCACACTCATATGTTTTTGTTCGTAACACAAGCTTTCTGGGTTTTTATTGTTCAAGCGGTTTTTTTGGTGGTCAATTCGGGTTGATTTGAAATCACTGAATGGTGGCCCTGCATGCGACTATTGAACACAGACGTCTTGGCAGGTAATGCAGCGAGACAGTGACACTGCTGCTAGCGGTGAGCCACTTATACTGTGTACAGAAGCATGAGTAAATTTGCAGCAGTGCTTCCAGAAGTTTGAAAAATCCATTGTTAGAGTGAGACTGTGATCAACGTGCCCGAGTGAATACCTTAATCAAACGACTCTTATGCAAGCTTCTTTTCACACAGTATAAAATTACGTGGCGTGTTAGAATATGTCTGTGCAGGCTCGTGGTAATACGTCTTTATCGTTAAGTTTTAGTTCTGACTTCTTAGTGAGCACTACGTGCAAAGATATATTTGCTGTGGCCAGCTTTCGTAATTCATCTGCTCCATCTTTTAAACCTGCATGGTGTTCTNACTTTAGTGAGTTATCCGATAGTCTTATCAACATATAATTCTACTTCTTATGGCTTGAAAAAGTATTGCGAGAGTGTCTAACTTTCTTGTTTTTTCAGCACTCACGTTGTTCTGGACGTTGGTTTCTTAAATTATGACTTGTTTGTAGAAAGTGCTCAAAAAACGGATTATAGGTCGTCCATGAAAAGAAAAATTATTTCTGATAGCCGAAGTGTAGAAAAAAATTCAGACAAAAGATTGAGAATTGAGCATCAACCAGCACAGACGAATGGGGTAGAAAGGGTAAAGAGTTTAGTGAACGTCCATTTGCATTCCATCGTCAGCAACCTGACTCGACGTTGCCACCCCCCTGGAAAATTTCTGCGGACGCCCATGGATGCACTGTTTTCGATCTAATTCGTGGTTATAAAGCGTGGTGCTGTTTGGTTCAATTCTTTTCATTAGCTCAAAAACGCTTAATGCCAAAGTTGCCACTTTCTTTAACCAATGTACTAAACGCAGTAATCAAAAAGCTCTACAATTTTGACGCGTGGGAAACAGCCGAGATACATGAAAAACCAGTAAAGGAGTGTTTTGATATTCAAGCGCGAGGCCCCCAAATGCGCATGGCCCTGGGCATTTGCCCTGTTTGGTCAATGGTTAATCCGGCCCTGGGTCGCATAGAAAAAAACTTTATAAAATGGGTCGCAGAAAAAAAGTTTGAGAAGCCCTGATCTATGGTATGAAATGCTTTTTTGACAAATCACAAAAAACAGCACAAGTTCTTAGACCATCTTCAGGTAAGCGAACGAAAGCCTAAGAAAGGTATGTATGGTTTAGCCACGCTACCCAAACTTGTATATATGTGCACAAATTTGCCCATAAATCTGTTAGTGCAGGGATTCCCAACTTTTCTCTGATCATGTACCACTTCATGATTTCGGCAAATGAGCATGGACCTCTAAATTTTCTTACCGCAAAATATTTTGTGATGACTAATCACAGATCGATAAAACAATAAACATACAATGACTTTTGGAAATAGTATTCCATGACATATGTATAAATATTTGGAAATAAATAGTACATAAACATATGTCCCCCTTCCATTGCTAATCTTAAATGTATCCCATCAGATAGGCAAATGTACCCCTAGGGATACATGTACCCTAGGTTGAAAATCCCCGTGTTAGTGGCATTTCTTGAAAGTCATCTTTTGCAGTGGAGTTACACATTATGTTCAAGAATTCTTGCTGCAAATCCTCTTCAAGAATGTAGTCCGTCATAGCGTGCTTGCCCAGGCTTCTGCAGATTTAGCAGCAAATCAAGATGTACTAGCCCAGTGGAAAAACATTTGGTAAAATAACAAGCTTATAGAGAATCAAAGCACTCATGCACGGTTGCCGTATCTTCGACACTCTACATTCTACAGCAATTTACTATCCCGCGGTTAAAAAGTGAAAGCATGCTTAGGCATAACTCATAGCAGTTTATCATCTCGCGCGCCCTTTTATGAACCATACGCGGCCCCTATTGAAGAATCCCTGATGCTCACTAATGCAGAGAATTGGAACAAATCTCACTATCTTTACGCACTTACATATTTCCGATGTACGATTTACCTTGTTTCAAAAACTAGTTTGGTTTTGCTTGGACGACTTTGGTTAAAATGAATTATTGCCTACAAGTAAAATGTTTTGAGGATAACCGGTTGTGACATTCATAGTTTTATTATTGCGATAATGATTCTTGAATAAGCCTGGAAAAGGTGTTGTGTTATTGGAAATGACTCTCCATCTGACTTGTGCTTTCTACAAAACGCTTTGCAAAAAAAGTTATGAAAAAGGGTGTTAGTGATTAGGCTATTATTTTCATTTACTTTAAGACCATTTTCGAAGCTTAAGGTTTGCAAAAACTGCACCAAATCACCAAAGCGTTCTCATTGTTTTTATGGTAATGACAGGTTTCCATATTGAACAAATTCGTGTGCGACTTCAACATTAACTGCGACAACGGCGAAGACGAATTGAATTGCTCCACAGCAAGAAGATTTTATTGTGAAAATAGAAATCCGTTGTTCGTCTCCAGAAACAAAGTAAACTGTTGCACATGCATGGTCTGTGAGTCATCGTTCATAAAAACTTAACGATTTTCCTTTTTCATCAGTATCAGACTTGGTGGTGTAATCTTATTGCTGCACTCCCATCACCTGTTCTACTTACTTTGTGATGGTAAGTTCTACGACCAATGTTAACCAAGGCGTTGTTTTGAGGAACTCAAACTGTCTTCCAAATTTTTTCAAAGGCCTTGCAAAATACAGTAGAACCTTTCTGCATCACCTCCGCCAAAATACACTAAAACCTCGTTCCATGAAAATCTCAGTATTCAGATGAAGTAGTTGCGGTCAGGGTTGCAGAATCGGAGTCGTAAGGAGTCGGAGGTTTTTGGGTGGAGTCAGAGTCGGTTTCCTAACAACACCGGAAGTTGAAGTCGGATTTTTTCGTCCTACTCTGACTCCGGTTGTCCAATTGGATCATTTTTTACATCACACTCCTAAATAGGGAATTCCTGTTGAAAAGGTCGAATTTCTTTCGAAGCTTTTGTTGAAACAGAGATTTCTTGCTGTGCACCACGATTTCCATTGATTTTAACAGCCAAATTTCATTCCCTTTATATTAAGTATTCGGAGTCGGAAATTTTGGAAAGGTCGGAGTGGGAAATTTGGAAAGTCGGAAATTTTGGAAAGGTCGGAGTCGGATATTTTACCTCCGACTCCGCAACCCTGGTTGCGGTCTCTCAAAATGTTTTAACGGTCACCATAGTCAGACCTGTAAAAAAGCTCCGTCTAGGACTACAGCCACCTTAGAACTTCACAAGGTACTGTTTTCATGTAAAAAATTTTGAAATCACAAAGGATATAATTATGGCCTGCGTAAGATACGGTCGGATATGTCACATTTTTCCGCTTGTTGCTAACAGGCCGATTGTTAACCTGCTAGATCTTGACTGAGTGCGTGTGGGGTGTGTTCAAAAGTAGTTAGTTGCGTGAGTTTTGAAGGAGTATATTGAAAACTGTTGTCTTAGTTTGTTCATCCAGCCACTCTGTGTCTAGTGAAGAATACCACCTACCAAACTTCTTGAAAAGTGACGTCCTGATGACATCACAGTGACATCACTGTTAGCTGATCACGTCACATGCCGGATTTCGTGACGATATCACGAGATAAGGAGATATCGATATCAGAAAATTGACGGAAACGACCACTCTACAAACCTTCAGCAGACCTTACACGCCGTATCGCACTTAGACCTTTTTTTATCCGGTGTAACCCAACCAAATAAAGCGCGAAAAAGCACGAAACGGAAGCATTTCACAGCAAAACTGATGAAAAGAGTTAGTTTCATGATGCCTATGTTTGAAAAAGATTTATACTACGCAAAATAGTTCAGTTTTTCCATACAATGAAGCAACTGAAAACAAAATAGCTATGACATTCAAACAATGGCCAGGAAATAAAGCATAATACAGTACCTACAATCCACTGTGCTACACTTACAGCTGACTAAAGCAAACAGATTATGTCTGGGAATATAAGAGATAATCACGGAACAGGAGTGCCGGAATGGACTTCTGCCGGATTTTACATTTACACTGGAGTAACAGGAGCCGGAGTCAAAGATTCATGTTCTAACAGGATCCGGATCCGGGAGCAACGCTAAGGACTGTCCAGATACCAACCAAAATTTTTAAATGAGTAACTAAAATTTCTGTACTGTTGCTTGTTGTGGTCAAATAGAATGGAATTGATTGAAACGTGTTTTCTGACCGACGTTAACGCTGTCATGTTAGGATCAGCCCCTAATGATAGTGGTAGTGCATGTGCAAAATATGTGAGGCAATGCAGTTCGAAAAGGTAGAAAACCATTTAGTAACCATGATAATGCAGGGTTAATGATGTGGGCAAAAGCACAAGACACACGAAAAACGTAATGGTCAACAACACAGACTATGAAGATGTAACAGTGTGGCATAATTTTCTGCAGTGGTAGGACTTGACATGAAAGTAATTTAGGCCTGCAGTAATAGAAATTTTATTTGCGTAGTGCAGATATGTCGTATAATCACGACTTGCATAGGCCAACCTCTGTTCCCATTTTGGGCTAACGTCAACAATGTAGGCAGTTTTCCCTGATAATTGCAGCCTAAACATGACATTAAACTGTTTTTAGGCTATTTTGCATTCATTAAATTGTTGTTCACCTTGAACAACATTGTTTTGGTATAAATTGGTTTTATGTGAATGCCTTAGTTTAGCGCAGTCATAGTTCAGAGTTTGTCTGAACACATGTTTAACTTTAAAGTACGAATTAATGTAAAATTAGAATTTTTTCCATAAATTGAAAACATTTGGGTAAATTTCAACAAACCAAATCAACTTGGTAAATTGCTATAGCTTCATTCAAATTTGGGCAACTTCAAACAGCTTCATTCATCAAATAGTTTCAATCAGATTTGGGTAATTTATAATACAACAGCTTCATTGAACTTTGGGTTCTATTAGAAACATTTGGATAAATTCCAACAGCTTCAAATAAATTTGGGTACTATAGGAAAGATCTAGATAAATTAGATAAAGTTCATTCAGACTGTGGAATACTTTTAACATTTGGGTAAGTTCGAATAGCTTACATCAAGTTTAGGCAAATTGAAACAGCCTGGTTCCAATCTGGGTAGAGTTAGAAATATTTAAAAATCTGGAACATTTAGTGGTTCAGCTAACCCAACTGTCTCCAAATTTTGTAAACACCAAATTGTTGATGCTGTAAGGGGTTTTGAACTATAGCAACCAAAATACAGCTGTAAGCGATATCAGTTGATACTGTAAAGCAGGGGTCATCAACCTTTTTGAAACTAGGAACTACTTCTTGTTTACCGATTACTGCGAAGGGCTACTAGTTTGATACACACTTCTGAAATAAAAATTTTGCTCTATTTGCTTTCAATTACTTTGGTATTAATATTCGTTAATGCGAAGACATTGATCATGCTAATGTTATTTTTAGAGCAGGCCCACGGCGACCTACTTGGTCCTTGCGGGCGACCTGGTGCCTGCGGGCACCACTTTGGTGACCCCTGCTGTGGAGCTTTCATGTTTCAACTTTGTTACATGCTGTGAAGTTTTCAAAGCTCAGTTTGTTGTTGCTGTGGTTTCATGTGCAGTAGTGGCCTACCTAAAAGCAGCTACGAATTTTTTGGAATAATATAACTGTGATTCAATAACCTGTAAATTTTTTATTGGAAGTAGTACTTGAATTGCAGCTGCAGATCGTTTCGTGGTAATGTTCTGTAGCTGTGATCTGTGAAGTTTTCGTATTTCAAGCTTAGTTAATGATGTGATGTTTACAAATGTGGACCTGTTGTTGTGAAGCGAACAGAATTAACTAAATGCAGTTGCAATATGCTGTGTGGTATTAATGTAGCTATGATTTAATGTGGTGAATATTCCTATTTTAAGTTTGCTTAAATGCAATGAAGTCCCCATATTGCATCCTGTCAAATTTCAATTTTCCAATCTAATCCTGTGTACTTTTTATGAACGGTAGCAACCGTACCATCTATTGTATTGCATAAATCATTAATACACTCCTGTGAAACGTTGTGAGATTTCATAAAAATTTTTGTTGAGGTTGTAAGTCATTTGTCATTAAAAATTTCCATTTGTATACATTCCTTGGTAGTTGATGATATAGGCTGCATTATTGATATCTGAATCAGTTCCATATTGTTATTTGCTCCTTATGTACGTTTAACTGTTTAAACGGCAGTATTTTTTTGGTCTTCACAATATGGCTTATTAAGCTGTAAACGTTTAAATCAATTATAGTATTTTCTGTACAACATATTGCAGTGAAGATTGCCTACTGTGGAAGGCTAAGCGAAATTCTATTTATTGCATTGCCTCCTCACTCTCTTTGGTTAAGACTTGACCTATTTGAGTCAATAATGTGATATCTTAAATCTTAATGTGACGCTTTTTTTCTTTTGTAAATTCATTGTAAACGTGACTATCGTGGGTATATCAAATGTGGGCGACAGTAGCTCAGTGGTAAATGGTCCGCCTGTCAATTAGAAGGTTGGGTACTCGATCCGCGGCCATTAATCGCGGTAGTACTCTTTGGGCAAGAGAGTGCACCTTATCTGCCTCAGCAGAAAACAAATGGCAGGCTTTAGCTTGCCGCAGATTGCCGTCATCAAAATAAAAAAAAATTTTCGTTGTCCTCTGACCTCATCAAAGGATGTTCACTTCAACTTCAATCCTTTTGGGTGGAGAGAGTTGTATCGACATCATTACATCTTTATAAAAATTCTTATGGCAGTGCAAACCTTAGTCCTTAGTTTTTTATGAACATATTTATTTGTTCACAGCACAATTCTCTCATGCTCATCGCTGTATGGCAATCGTTGAAGACACTCATCAAACCCATTTCCTTTCGTGTATTCCTTGTTTTTATGTATCTTAACGTTTATGTTTCTTACCTTTGTTTGAGCACATCTCATTTTTTCAGCATAATATTACACTCCATAGTTTTTTTGTTTTGTTCTTCTTTTTATCTCAATAATTACTTCTTTTTTTCATATTTTGTTTTAACAGTTTTGACCACACCAAATTTACTCAATTAAACTTGATAGACTCCTGTGTTTGTTTTTCTAACTGCGCTTATTTTATCTCCAACTGTTGTCGGAACACATGTCAAGAAGCGATAAACTGTGTTGGTTGACTAGATGCCCTCCAGGTTCTTCACCAATCCTATGTGACACAGTGACACTCTTTGTTTACATTGATTAGTTATTTTGTCGTTGAGTCTTCATTTATTCTACTATCCACTAATAATTGGTTATTTTTTGCATGAAGATTTTTTATATTGTTTGGGTTTGTTAGCTGAGTCATGTAAAAGAAAAATCAATCAATAGATTTAACTTCTGTGCATTGATTTACAATAGTTTTTGATGTGGTAGTTCCATGGCAGTAATAATAGGCGTCCGCAGAGGCAGTGACGGATTTACGCATAGGCCATGGCCTAGGGCCCCGCGCTTTTGGGGGCCCCGCGCAATTCTTTCCTATGACGACTCAATGTTAACTAAAAATTTCCGAAACTGCGCAGTGGCATAACTTCACACTTTACCTTGAAACCGGCGGAAATGCAAATGTCTACTCTAGACTCTTATCAGTACAGTTACAACACGACAATATTGTGCGTCTGGGCCTGAGAGAGATTCGGGCCGTCTGTATGAAAGCGGTTACAAGAAAAAGAATGAACAAAAGGCACTTAATTGATGTTCAATCTTCCACTGACAAAAAGCTCGCAAAAACGCAAGACCGCCAGACACTGCAAAACTCCGATGAAAAGCAACATTGTCAGTATTGGATCCTAAGTTTGGTTGTTTTTGCTAGATTTCTCGCAAACAGAGATTGCTTGTTGAAACTCTATATGTTAGTTAAATCAGCTAGAACACTTTCTCGTGAGTTTTACTGGGAAAAACGTGTCTACATGGGGCTTACTTCATATGGTTACGTGAGGATGGTGTTGCGGCAATATTTTGCTTCTGTACAAAACTTGTCTCCATGCTGTTTACCATCGGCCTATGGCATTGAGGATTAAAACACTATATTCTATATTGCTTGGAAAATGACAACTTCGAAACGGCATAAATAAGCTGGGCGTCCGCTTAATGGATTGTGCTTGCTTTTCAGACAAACGGCCAAATAGGTCACACTTGCGTGGGGCCCCCAAAACTAAGATGGCCTAGGGCCCCGCGTTCCGTAAATCGGTCCCTGCGCAGAGGGCAGGGAAGTTTTCCTAGTTGGAAGTGGTCCGGGTTGCAGTTGTTCATGTGACTGTTATCCTGATACCCTGATGGTGTAGAGTTTGCCAAAATCTGAGGAAATCACTTGGAAAGCTAAAAATATGGTCTACATTATAATAACGCACCTAGGCTGCAGCTAAAAAATTTGTGCTCTGGTCAAAGGAGTCTGAAGAAGTAATTCGCAAAGTGTATTTCAATACCTCATTACTAAAGTAACTGGTTGTTACATCAACAATTAGACATACGGGGGTATCTGGTCGCGAATAAGGGATGATGCTAATTAAGAGACATTTCATTATGCATACTGATACTTGTGTTCACAGGTATTGAATGCTAACACGATTGTGCTCTTGTCAATACACAAAATATTGATATTTCAAAAACTAGAGCCAATTCAAACAAACGGATATCATTTTTCGACTTCAGCAGCTCAAAATTACCAGAAACCAATAACATATCTGTAGCATTCAAAAATAATTTTTTTGGACAGCGAACGTGTGTTTTGACATAGGCTAAACGGAAAAAAACAAAACACATTTCAGCTACAAAAATATAAATAACACTTTTCAAAGCTACGGATGGACCAATAAAATGCCAGAATACCTTCCTTGATCTATTTCTCTTTAAACCAGTGGTTCTTAACCGAGTGAGCGCGCACCCGCAGGGTGGCTTCAAGAAATTTCTAGGGGGGCGCGAGCGCTTACATGCTCTACAACATAGAAAAATTTTGAACGGGAATGTGTCCCTTACAAACGTTACGCCAGTGCTGATTTCACGCCGCTATGTGTTATTTGGTTTAGTTCCGGCAGAGATGGAAGTCTGGGTTAAGTATCTTGAAATTTTGCAGGCCGAATTCGAGTCTGCATGCAAACATTCAGGGGCGCAACTAGGGGTACTGTTTAGTCGGCATGCCAAGTC
>JGI24158J21664_10004668_pt1 | contig 17674 bp, 9 predicted proteins | sample Ectturendosymbi3_FD_21664 | JGI IMG/M metagenome (IMG submission 21664)
GCCCCCATGTTCGCAAATGAGGTTTTTCGGAAGCAAATGTACTGTATTGAAGGCAGTACGTGTGACGTTGTTGGGACTTTCGGCGCCCTCCGCGGTGATTCTACGCCCCCATAGTAATTCGGCGCCCGGGAAATCGTTCCCCCTTGCCCCTGACCGGGGGATAAATTTTCTCCACTCTCATGGATATAAATGAGCATGGTCGACTATACTATCGTTAAAAGCTGCTAAACCCTTCACTTCCTGGTCCTTGTCTCAAAGAGCTGTTTCGTTGCACAGGATATTTCGCAGGCAGGCAAGCGAGGTGTTGAGTTGTTCGTCAGAGCACGTTAACTGCATGTTGGTTGGCAGTGCTAGGTCATTTTCTAAAATTTCAAGTTTCTTAAGGTTACGTCTGCACGTCTCTTGGCAGGGGTAGATCCAGGGGGCGATCGCCCCTCCTAAAGCGTACGGAAGTAACTTTTTTCACCATGATTTTGTACAATGCGGGAAACAGCATTCGCGTTATAAGGTCGTTATACCCTTCCATTGTTTTGTCACAACAGTGTTGTGAAGTATACTGTATGTCTCTTACAGTAGTGAACTCGTAATGAGACTTCACTGCAAAGTATTACTGAAAAAATATTACTGAAACCGCCCCCCTAGACTTATTGGCTGGATCCGCCCCTGTCTCTTCGCCATTTTGAAAATGAATTCAGCATAGCACCAGTTGTCTTGCATATCGATCAAGGCACAAATAAACGATCTGTGACGAAAGATTTGAATTATGAACTACAGTTGGTCAGCTCAGCACCGCAAAGTGCGAAATCGTCGAAAGCAAGACAAAAAGTGTGATTTCGACGTTCACTCAATTTTAAGCAAATGTGTTCGAAAATTGGGCTTAGTAAGCCGGGTTGATATAATGTTTTTTTTTAATTACAGGAATAGATGGAGTAATTCCGGACCGGACAACTGTGGACTTAAGCGGGTGGGCTTATTAACCGTGGGCCTAATAAGCGGGGATTACTGTAATTACAGGTGATAAGTGCTTTCGCATTCTGCTTCTGTTTTCAGACCACATGTTATTCATGATAGAACAAATACTCTCAACGAGAGCTGATGTACCACGTGTAGAATTATGCTGGCTGATTTAATGCATAACCGGGACTTTTTGCCTGACTGGCCGGGACGCCGGGACAACGCTTTAAAGCCGGGACTGTCCCGGCTGAAACGGGACGTATGGTATGCCTATTCATAACTATTCACAAGACCATAGCATACTTCTGTACTGAATTTTTTATTATAAAGAATATCAAAACATTCAAATAATACTCAGCTGGTACGGTAATGATACTAACTGCTGTTGTGTGGAGGGTAACTAAAGTTCTCTTCCTAGGTCTCTGGAATTAGGCATTGTGTTTAGCGGTTATCGGACACTAGCGGCCATTGAAGAAGTTTCGTAAAGTCCGAGTTGGTTGCAGCAGTTTAAGTAATTTATAAATCTGAGGTATCTTTAAGGGCCGTTATTTTCGTAACAGTCAGATTCTCACAAGCATGGACTTACAACTTGTCTCAACCAGATTCTGACTAATATCCTCTTGCATGAAACGCAGCAGAACGGACTCCCCTTTCGCATGGCGTGAGAAGGAAGAGGTGTCGTAGATGTGGCAAACCGGCGTTCTTGTCCGTCACAATGTTTGACCGTCGCGTTGTATCGCAATACAACAGTTTTGTCATGATGCTTAGTGGTTCGAGCTCAACATGCCCGACTTTATGGATGAGATACGGGCGCGCTGTGTTGATGCAGCTTAGCAGTGAATGGTTGTGTGGGACGCAAAATAGAGGTAACAAATTTTAACTTTTTAGTACCCTCGTCAAAGCGGTGCCCACGGCACAAGCCATGCCTGTCATACCCTAGATATGCCACTGGCTTGTACAGTACATTAAACGTAAGTTGCAGTGACAGTAATTGTCATATTTGAATTCAAATCAATGCAGCTGTTGTTTTTCAGCTTGTCAATCTTTTAGCTAACGATGGACAGCGGCTGGCAGACATGATGATATACATCAGTATTGTAATTGGAGCACCTGTCATGATTCTTGTCGCTACAATATTTAGTTGCATATATTTGGGCTGGACGGCAATAATTGGAATCGTCGTATTTTTATCTTTTGTTCCCATTCAGGTAAGTATAGGCATTACACAAAAAAACAGTTAAAAAGTTGTTTGTTTGAAAATTAGGATAAACGTCTAACAATAGTCCTAACTGATTCAGAGTATTGGAAAAATAAAATCTATTGAAAGCACAGTTTAGTCAGCAGAAATGAGGAGCTATTTCCCTCTTCTTTTGTGCCCATAACATCAGCACCATGGTTGTTATTTTATGTAAATTTTTGAACAGAGAAAATTTCCGTTAATTTGATCATGAGAAACAGTATTATCAGTTTCTCAACGAACTTGGTCAACACAATGTCTTTGTGTTGAGAAGAAACTGTGTTAATGATTCAGACAAGCTCTGTCAGCTTATGGTCGTCCGTGCTGACGAGATGGTTGCATAAGGCCAAACCACAGCCAACACATCGTGACAAAAATACATAAAACCACAACTGGATCGGAAGCAGCTCAGGTTATCAAAAATACCTTCCTGGTTCTCCGTGATGGACAGACTGGCGGGCTCCAAACGATCCCAAAATTTCAGTCCGTACTTTTAAGTAAGGCCATCACGATCCTATGTCTAAAATTTGAAGTCGCACCAATGTCAAAATGCGAATCTCTGTCACAACTACTTCTAAACCACAAGGTTGACATTGTGCTTTGACAAGAAACTAACAAAACTGTCCCATCTAGGAGAATCTCGGGTAATCTTTCCATATGTCACAGTTACTTCACACTGCCAGGCATAACTTCAAATCAAAAAATACCTGTGTTTTCATTTATCCCGAAGCACATTCAAAATCGCATTTTGTGATGTCTTCACTAATTCTCCAGCGCTATCGGTTGGTCGGCGAGTTAGGCCGAAATTGCCTCAAAGCAACTGCAGTGACTCTCGCACCCCCACCCTTTAAGGCCCGCACAAGCTAGGATCGTGACGTAAAGGTAATTATCGGCAATAACTCGCGATTGCGCTAGAAAGAAAAAACAACAAATCGATTAATGAATTCAAAGAAAGAACACTCTCTATGGCAAAAAATCCTTTCTCAGCAAAGAATCAGACACTTTGAGATCTTACAGAGTATATATTTCGCCTACGATGTAGATATCATCAGCTCTTATTGAAAAAACAACACATTATATTACCTAAAACCCACAAATTAATCAATAAATACCCTAAGGGACCAATTACTTCATTATTGTATTTTTGGGCTATAACTTCCTAACCACTAACGCTCTAAGTCCAATCAAGGGCTCTAAGGTGCGGATTTTCGCCTTGTTTATTTTAAAAGAAAAAACAGAGAATTTACCCGTTATGTTTTTCCTCAGGCCCCAATGACGTCATCCAAAAATCCCTTGACATCGCCCACTCATGACATCGCCTTAAAAAGGTTCAAACCCAAAAGTTCCCGGATTTTTTAAAATCGAACATAGGAGATTTCTGCTTTTATACAGGTTTGAACAGCTCCCTAGCTCTATTTGTTGGAAATTTATGACTGGACTAATTCAAATCCGCTACAGTGAGTGGTATTGCGGTCCTTAAAAGTTAATACAAACTTCCATACCTTTCTAACTCTTCAATATTTTCACTTCAAATTTGGTAGGATATTGTAGGACATCAAAGGAAATCTCCTCTGCAATTTTGTAATGTTTGTATGCTTTGAATAAGTACAATAGGCTTATACGAAACAAAAAAAGTTAAGAGCACCCCCTAAATTTATGGTTTCGAACCCATTTTCCCCCTGAAAATAAACGAAATTTTTTTTCAAGTATCTTCGCTAAGTTATGGTCTTGACCAGCGTTTTTCATATTTCATGCAGCGACCCATTTTGCAACCCAAAATAACCTAACAGTAACGAACCCCTTCCACAAATTACAGTGAGACATATGTAATGCAGTTGTGTTTCCACAAAAGAAATTCACAATGACTAAACCTATGATATCAGTATGTTGAACAAAGACTCATTCATTAAATTCATGCACTTGGCAGCATTCAGTGAGAGAGACCCGCGCCGCATACAAATCACTCAAAAGCACAACTCATTGAAAGCTAGATAAACTCCAAAGTTAGCTACCGCATTCAGATACCTAATTTACAAACACAGCATATAATTACGTCACAAACTTATCCATGCGTTGCCAAACGCAACAGTACTGTCAAGGTCATAATCACACTCAAAACATTGTAATGATCATAATCCCAATTTCGTAATTTTGAATAAAAAATTGTTCCACATCATAAGGATACATGAGGATTCAATACATTAAACAGTACGGGAAGGTGACAGAGATTTTGCAACGTGGCTAAGTGACATAAATTTAGACATTTGATGTGATATACAGCACAAAGATTACGTCCTTAATATAGTGATGCTTCTCCCACACATTTTTTGGCACAGCTCTACTGATTGCAAGTACGTTATCACGTACAGTTAACAACTGCAAGCATAATCGCAATATTTCTAGACGATGAACTTCACTATTTCTTGACATGGTTTCAATGCTAACACGTAAAAAAGCATTTAAAACCTTATTTGCAGATGATGATGGGAAAGCTCATGGCTACATTTCGACGAAAATGCGTTAGAATAACTGACAAGAGAGTGAGAATGATGAATGAAATCCTGACCTGTGTGAAACTCATCAAGATGTACGCGTGGGAAAAAAGCTTCGCGAAAGCAATAGGTTGGTAAATAACACCTACACAGCTGGTTTTTCATTACAGGATAATTTACGAATTCCATGTTTACGGCAGTTAGCCTTAGTTGCGAGCCGTGTGGGGAGCTAGTCCGCAGAGGGTTTGAAACGCGTAACGCAACGACCACGCCGCACTGAAACCTTACAAAGTCAGTGGATCGACTGGACTGTAGACTTTCCATTTCCTACAGAAATTGCAAACGGAGGGGAAGGTAGAGTAATCAGCACAAACCCTTGTCACAAATCAAGAACCAAACTCAACAGGGATGAACCGTTGGATGTGGTTTCTGAAGCACAGAAACAAACTGAAAGCAGTTAATCAACGCAGCTAAACTGAGCAAACAAACTTCACAACCGACCGGCTGAGCGCGCGACAGACAAGCACGCAATGCGGTTAGTAAAATCAGCATCTCAAACTCTTGATTGCGAAGGTATAACATCAGTGCAGATTACCAAGCTGCAACCGCTCGCTAAATTTTCCTAAAGAGACATATAATGAAACTTACGTACCAAAACGNTGTGCGTTCCACAGCTCAGATTTCGGTCTTTAAGTNTATCAAAACACTCGCTGTCACGGTCAGTAGAATGTGATCTGTACAGTGCACATGATGGCCGAATTGTCACAAAAAATTCTATTTGATCCACGCTGCACTTTTACCATAGGCTAGGCGTGGAAAAAAACAGAAAAACAACTTCTTTGTCACAGCTGTTACGATACAACCAAACAGACGCATGTCGTCCTGACATCTTGTTAGCACATGCAAGACGCCAGAGATAGGAGAGAACATATCGTTTCTCCACTCAGTACGAGGTCTCTGATGCCCACACCATGAATTGCGAAATGGCATGACAGTGCTATCCGTCAAACGCTGTCCCATAATGTTAGACTTTAAATCGACGTTTGGAATGAATCACACTCTTCGAACCTAGAGAGATGCACGTATTAAAATACGGGTCATCGGATGAACAGGCTGAAGGCATTAAACAAGGCGAAGGCAAAGTCGCTTGAGCAATTTGATTTTTACAGAAGTTGAGTTTGTGATTTTTTATAAAGTACATTGGTTATGCTAAGCTTTTCCAGTTCTCTCTTTGCTGCAGTTACTCTTTTTTGTTACTACAGTTACAGAAAAGCAACAAAATAAAACAACGATCGACCTTCACTAGTATCCTTAAATGTGAAGGGTTTGGATCCATCAGCAAATTTGTTTAATAGGATATCAATTTCACGTAACACTACGCATCTTCATTTCAACAATCGTATTCAAAAATAAACTGAATAAGATTCTATGTGAATAAGATTTTCGGGCTGAAGATGCGTGGTGTTACGAGAAATCGGTTTCTAATCAAAAATGAACGATCAGCTTTTAATGAACGATCAGCCGGTCAATATTTCTTGACATTCTGCAACTGTAGAAATGTTCTGCTCTTTCCTACACACTAGCTACTTCCAGTACTTTTCCTTTTATGCAGTTTTGCCGAATCCTTTTTTCCAACGATATTATTTTATCAAAGCGATCATTCGAAAGCATGAACGTCGAGTTCTGAGCGAAGCTGGTTTCATCCAAAGCATACAAGTGTCGCTGGTGCCGATCGTCCCCGTCTTCTCAACAGTTCTCACCTTCACCGTGCACACACTTCTCGGGAAACCACTTGATGCGTCGAAGGTTGGAACAAAATCAGCTTGGGGCGTATGATTGTACTGTGCGAGTGTTTGCGGGGTAAAAACGAATGTGAGCGCAAATCTCGTTGATTGAATCAGTTGTAAAAGTCGCTAGTAATGTATTGCACAAGAACACTGGTATATAGTTAAATATTATACTGCTTTCTTACTGGTATAATCGTGAGTAGCCTAAAATAGTTGTTGTAAATCGTCACAGGTTTCTGACTTAAATAATTGCACTTCATCAGACACTGTAGTTTGTGTCGTATCAGTGCAGATTCGTTTGACTGAAGTAACAGAAATCGCAGCACTCTTGGCAAAACAATGCATAGGATGTTTCAAAAGACTTCAAGGAATATTCTAATGTAATTCCCTTAGCATTAACAATTCACTCGAGTATGCAGTAAATTAAAACCTCTGCTTTATTCGTTGCGCACGCTACGAAATCGTAATGAGAAGTGAAAAGTGTAGCAGCTCAAACTCTTTGTTTCCATGGAAAGTACTTATTGCTGCTGAGTAACTTCATCCGACAAGCCTTATCCATCGACAGTAAAAAAGTATGCATTCACGTACTGCGCTTGATTGACATACAAAATTTTCCTATATCGACTTCTGGACCTTGACTAACAACACCGGAAAAGGCATCGGATGAATTGCTGGCATTAACTCATATCAATACCTTTGCAACATAGGTTTGTCAATGACCTACCAAGAAATGATGGCATTGCGTGATGAGTTTGATGGACAACAATGTAGTATTGGGAACTGAGACTAAGAAACAAAAATTTTTAGAAAGCTTGAAGTCAGCATCTTCATTCCAATTAAATTGATTTAATTCTTGCAATAACACTTTATTTACCGGTATGGCACTCACACTACACAAGAGCCAGCTTCACTATTCGGGTGTGAAGCAGTGATGAGCTTGCAATTCACTCATGACCACTCCTTCGTCTGCAGATTTACGTTGCCTAACTTGCGAGCGCATTGTTCTACTGTTGCCATTTGTTGCGTAACAATAACATACTTCAACTTACGATAGTTATTGCGTATTTCCGTAAGTGACTGATGACCTCAGAATCTTTGGCTGGTGATGCAGCCAGACAGTGACTACTGATAACGGTAAGACGTACTTTTCATACTGTGTGAAAAGCAGCAGGGGTGAATCAGTAGCAATGCTTCCACAAGTTTGAAAAATCCATCATAGTGTGTGATTGTGACCAATGTGCTTGAGTGAAGAGCTTAAACTACGCTTACGCAGACTTCTTTTCACACAGTATAAAACTATGTGGCTTGTTGGAAATAACTCTGTGAAAGGTTTGTCGGAATACGTCTTTTTCGTTAATGCTTAGTTCTGACTTCTCAGCGAGTACTAAACACAAAGCTATACTTGCTGTGGGGAGTTTTCATAATTGATCCTGCTCAGTTTTTACGCCTGCGTGGTATTCTAATTTTAGTAAGTTCTAAAGTTGTCCGATAGTCGTGTTAAGATACAGGTCTATTTCTAATTGTTTGAAACAGTTTTGCGAGAGTGCCTAACTTTCTTGCTTCTTCACCGCGATGTTGATCTGGTCGCGGATTGTCTTAAAAGATCACTTATTTGAAGAAAGTGCTCGCAGAAATGGATATTGGACATATTATGAAAAAAAGCATTTCTGATAGCCGAAGTGTAGAAAAACATTCGAACAAAAGATTTCAGAAATGAGTTCCACTCAACCAGCACAGACTAATGATAGAACCGCAAACGTAGTTGTTGATCGTTCAAGTCCATTTCAGACTCTGTTGTGTGGCGTTCATGGGCGTCGGAAGGATCTTTTCCAAGGTGGGACCACTGTGAGGTTTTTCAAATTTTTTCTAGGGGGGGATAAAAGCGGTGAAATTTTTTTCCCACTCGAAACTAAGAAAACAACCTTTTTTGGTGAAAGTTTCAATATCCAGGGAACCTTGTCCCCCTTCCGACGCTCATGGTGGAGTTCACAATGATAACGAGATTTATGCACCAATTCAGCAAACGCTGTAACAGATGAGAGAAAGTTCACTTTTGTGGCAAACTCGTATTCAGCTCCACTTGAAAAAGATTTCAAAATAGATGCAAATGGAGCGCGTGCATTCATGGTCCATTTTCTTTGTGGTGCAGAAACAGTAAAGCGTTTTGTGAACGTCCATTTGCATTACAACATCAGGAACCTGAAAAATATAAGTAATATGATGACGTTGCCCCCTCCCCTGGAAAAATTTCTGCGGACACCCATGGCTATTTTCACCCTTTCAGCAAGTTTTGAGGTATGAGCAAGCAAGGCTACAGCTAGCCATGTATGAATTGAAAACTCAACAAAACAAGTATGAATATGATGAGATGACACAACCGTTCTTGAATATTTTACTTTTACTACACAACTGCTTAAATGGAAAAAATCTACACATTGTTATGTTCATTCACGTTTTTTATTCTTGATTCTTGAATGTTCAATGGAATCAATAGTTCAAAAATGAACAACTTAAATCAATTCAAGAATTTTCAAGGACACCGGAAAATATTCAAGGACAACAATATGTTTTTCAAGAATCAAGGACATAACGAGTTTTTATAGCTAATTCAAGGACAATTCTTGGCGCTCAAGGATGTCTGGCAACCTTAGTTGTGCTAGATGTATTTTGCTAGTGATCAAACAATACAACGTGGCGCTTCATGCCGAGGGGCAGGGACCGAGTTGCTAGAAAACTTCGGGGAAACAAAGTTTGGGTGAAATGCGTGTTATTGTGCACATCACACAAATATACCGATAATGTTGTTGTTTGCGTTTCGATGACGTCATAACGTTCACTCACCGTAGTAAGACTTCTTTGTAAAATTGACAAAAGTGGAGGCAAATTACGGAAATGTTACATTTTGGGGACCATGGCCCAAGTGCTCCTACCTACGCCCATGGTGTTATGGCACTTGCGTAGTACTGTGCTAATACCTGACAATGATTACTTAGGTATTTGCTTCTTCACTAAGTACACAAAACGTTGCTAGTAGCACTTAGAGAGTTCTTTGCCAAAGTAGATAAAACAAACACAACACTTCAATTTCTCTTTTAAAAATTAACAATACATTAAAAGTAGAATTTATAAACATATATCTCTGATGCTGAAATAATTGGCAGTTACATGATGCAATTCCAAGAAATAAACATGCATCTCTGAGATTCAATGGCAGCCAAAAGTGCGCCTAAATCATTGCGTTGTCTGTCATGTACATCGGGATAGTATTTAGATTTGCCAAATTTATGTTGGGGGTTTTCAAGAGGAACGTAACCACGATATTTGTACACTATATTATTTTTTATGAGAAAATATTGGGGGAACAAAAGACATTGTATCCCCCCTTGTCCAAAAGTTGGGGGTGACATGTCCCTACCCCTGAAACTCGGTCCCTGCCGAGGGATAACTACTGCTCCCTTGTGCTGCAAATATATGTTTTTGAGGATTATAAGGTTCTTCTGGAAATCCACTTCACAATTTATGGTGTAATTGATCACGAGTTAAAATTAATTAGTCTCAGTTCGTAAGGAAAGACAAAATCATTTGTTATTCGAAGTAAAATTGCAACTTTTAAAGTTTTTTATTACGCAGGAGTTAATACCGAATCGTTTAACTACGAAGTGCTAATACGCAGGAGAAAAAATCGAAATGTGATTTCCTGTGAGGGGCTAACAAAATCATTGGAAAACCACCTTACACAAGCAAAAATTTCCTCCGTGAATAAATAGAAATATGGGATGGAAATCTTTGCATCAGCGCTACTTTGTTGTTGTTGCCTTGAAGTGAAATTGCTGCACACGTGCGTTTAACATAATAGCAAGCTATTAAACGGAGTTTGATCAAGTCTCATGTCAAAAATTCTGTTACAAAACATTATATAATCTTTTATCAGGCGTTCACCATCATCTCGGTGTTCAACTCCATGAGGATCATAATATCCATTCTACCTCAAGCAGTGAAAGCTGTTGCGGAGGTAGGTGTGCCTTTGGCCGGTGGTGTAGGAGCGGGGGTGTACGGGATCCAAGCAATAAAAACAATGCATATCTTATTTTTCAACACTATGTCGCTGCCGTACTCGCGAGCCTTGCAACCTTCACGCGGCCCAATGTAAGAACCCAGGATCTAATTTTAACAAAACAGTGCTGTTACCTTAGTTGAACTGCAGGATTTACGACTTTCAACAAGCCTCTGCTATCGAATAGTATCAAGAATGCTATTCTTTCGCGATAATATTGTTCCGTCATTTCTTTCCGCATTAGAAATGCCTAGCTTTGTTCAGCTAATCGCAAAAGCAATCGCTTTCGCTAACACAGCGCGGCTGTCTATTTGCCGTTTGGCTGTGCAAAAGTGGTCTGTTTTTGTTACAAATTTATTTTATAATGCCTGATGGTAGCATTGAAAGGAAGCAATGAAAACAGGAATGCAATATGAAAAACTCACAACAAGCAAACTCTTAGGCAACTTCTGCAGACAAATAGCCATGTATTGGACAGATTTTGCAAAGATAAGCGTCGCCTTGCTCAGGTTGTGCAACTGAAAATTAAGAGGAACCATTGAACGTAAATAATACCCTTCCAAAACTGATAAGCTACAGTATCTGATACTGCACTTATTGGGAAAATCCGACATTTTCCTAGTTTGCTTTGATACGGTAACTGCGTTATCAGCGCCGGGTTTTCAATGTAATCACGAAATAGTACAAGTCTCTCTGTTGTAGTGAACATTATGATATAAAGTTTTTCGCTGTGATATAAAGTTGGCCTGAGATAACAACATGAAAAACTGTATGCGGTCTGTAAAGTCCGCAGCCAATATTCAGCTTTTGTTGCTATTGCGCTCGCTTAAATTACAACAGATAAACAATACAACCATCAATAGTTTAAATTTTTAGGTTGGTAAACTTGTGGTGGTGTTGACTGAAAAAGTGGAAAAATGTTTGTAGACAGACACATCACAAGCAAAAAAAGCCTTGGATTATTTATGTAACGCAAATTATTAGACATTGTACTGTCGGTGTCTTGCTTCTGTTAAATAGTGTCGCAACTTCTTTTTTAAATTTGAGCAAGCGGAGTTTATGTTTTTTCTTCACATCAGGAGTCCACCTTCGTGGCATGTGAAGCAGTATTAAACTTGATTGAAATTCGACCGTTATTAGTGGCGCTAAGTGTATTTCAGAAAAATATGCTTTTAGGTCAAGCAGGAATCTACCATGCGATTATGAGATTGTTTTTGACGATATCCAGCAGAGCAACCCTAAATTGGGANCAATGTCATGGCAAATGCCTTTCAATCATTTTTTGTTTTGGAATTGTCGTGCCAGCAGTTCGTATGCTTTCCATGCACATGTAACTGCACAAGCTTTGTTTGGAAACACGATTGTCATTTACCTATTTACCCGGCCCCTATCGTGGGACTTCAGTTGTCGTTTGTTAGTGTAGAAAGAACCGTTCTAATTCTAACCAGGTCGGTAATACGTTTCAGACGTTGTTTTTCTGATCTCGTTGCGGACATCTAAAACAGTGTCAAAAACTATCGAGCAGCGTGCTTTGGGTATAGGGTATATCTTTTGAACACATTTTGTATATAAAAGCATGGGTGTCGGAACGAGGGAGGCCAAAGACCCTGGATTTTGAAATTTGATGTTTCTTATTAATTGTTTAGCAGAAAAATGCTTTTCTCGTAGTTCCGACTTGTTGAAATGAACTTTCACCAATGTTGACATCCCTTGGAAACAATCCCTTCGGCCACCCCATGGAAAACTCCTTCCGACAATGGACAATGGACAATGGTTAATTGTTTCATATGACTCAGCCAACAAACAGGAGCACTACAAGAAGCAATTGTACTAAGCAAACCAACCACAATATTGAACGTTAGAGCAAATTAAAATGCAATGACGCAATAGTTGATCAGTGCAAACGAGGTGGGGTGCTGTGTCATATAGGATTGGTGAGGAACCACGGCGTTCATCTAGTCAACCAACCCTGGACTTAAAGGATTTTTTGGGACACAAACAGTGTTGTTATTTACTGTGCAGCATGTGAAAAATGGAGGCCCATCTTTTTTGACACGCTTCAAAAATTTTGTGAAATTAATGATGAAAAGTGCTTTCCAACTGTGGTGGGATTTCCTGAAAGATGGAATAGTTCAACCAACAAAAATAGGAGATCTGAGTGGGTTATTACTAGGGCCGGTTTTTTATGACCTTAAATATTTTGTAATGTGACTTTATTTTTCAGAAAATATGACTTTATCTGAGCAAATGACTAAGCCAGAGTATACATCCACTGTACAAATAAGCATTAGCAGCGCTAATAGGCATAAGAGATGGTAGCCTATGGTTTGCTGACGCCCCACTAAAATAAGCAGCTCAAAACATAAGCAAAACATATAGTTTGAAGCAAATTGAAAATATGCATGGACATTGGTTTATTTCTTTGGGGGCAGCAAGAACATGCATTTTAGGCATTGTATTTAATTTCATCAAATAACTTGGTTCACCAACGTCTTTGCCAATTTAGCACGGTGCTCAAGTGGGTTCAGTTTGCGGGATTTAGCTTAGACCTAGCGATATAGAAGTTTCACCTGATATTTTGAGAGTGTTTTATTGGTTTCCTTATTGAATTTGGTTGAAAATATGCAGAATATGACTTTATGATCTAACATGGAAAATATGACTTTTTAGGACTTTATAACCTTTGTTATAGACTTTGTAGGGGTGCGATTTGTGTTTCAAATTCGTTTGATAGCTTCCTGAAGCACAGAATAAAATGTGATTTTTATGACTTCAAATGGCACCAGTTATTACTACATATGAAAATAGTGAAAATTTCAAATGTTGCATTTAATTGACAGTAACGCCTGCAGTGAGAAATTGAAACAAAAGCTGCTTTCAAGAAAACACACCTTTGGTTTGTGTCTTGTAGCCGTGTCATGTTAAAAATAAATGGTACATCTAGTTCTTCATACACGCAAGTACTTACAGTATAGGCCTAGCGTTTCCCAAAAGTTTTGCAAAATTTGCCAAAAAATGATTGGTAACTGCATTTGGCTTCGTTGTGAAACTGTTCGTGCACAGAGACTAATGTCAATTCTCAAAAGTTCACCGGTCAAAGACCTGATTTGAAAGAATCATGATGGACGTTTTAAAAACAGCTGTTACCATCTAAAAATGTCCCACAAGATTGCATGCAAATCTTTTCAATCTGTTTGCAAGCTCCAGCACGATTTTGACCCAGATTTATTGATCGGTTTGTGTTACAACAGGTCTTTGTTACATTTCGTCGCATTGATGATTTGTTGACAATGGAAGAAATGGAAATATATTACAGACCGCCAAACAAAACTGACAATGCAGTTGAGTTTGAAAATTTCACCGGAGCTTGGGATGTAGTGGAAAAAACTCAGGTTTGGCGAATTTTATTGTACTTTGAGAAAGTCAACAGTTCAAAATTTGCCAGGTCATTTCTATGTTGGTTTTCAAACTGGATGATTGTCCTTGCAAAAGGTTACCTAAACTCTGTGCACGCATTGAAAGATTCATCTCAACACTTTACTCCGAGCAGTTGATGCTGTAAAGCACAGTGTTTGCAACCACGGAATGTGGGCATAACTGCTTTTTGCACCAGTCTTCCGTGCCCTAAAAAAGATACAATAAGGATATTGCTCATAAGTTCAAACCAAATATACCTATTGCAATTGAAAGAGTCATAAGAAGGTATCACTGCTGAGAATATAATAGTTTATAGACCCTAACTAACGATTCTGCCTTGCCGCCGATCCAGGTCCGAAGATCATTTTGTGTTAAATGGGATCTTCCTTGCGCTTTTCATCACTCCCAGTACCTTTCCGTTTTTTATCAATTACTGTATCATAAGAAAAGTCAGTTTGTTTATGGCTTTATCGAGTCTAAGCAAGGTTCTATGATACGTCTAACGGCGCTTTAGGTTTGCGGTAATGGAGGTCTACTTCAAGGAAACAAAACCGTTATACTCCTTCGCACTCTGACCGAAGTGCAGAGGCCTCTCAAGCGTTTAGGTTGCATTATGTTAATAAATTTATTCAGAGGCAAACGTTGAACTGCAAGTTGTCAATGGAAATTTATTAATTGATTTTGAAACACAGCGGAATCTGCGAAACACTTCGTCTGGGCCGCGGAATCTTGTTTATGATTTATTGCACATGTATAAATATTAATCTTAATTTTTTTTACTAAGCCTGTCCAAAGCAAACCTGCGAAAAAATCAAAATCACCATCATCAAAGAAGACCGGGAAAAACAGCGGAAGTTCAACAGGAAATGAAGAAAATACAGAAGTGATTCACGAGTTGAACTTGGAAGTTCCGAAAGGAAGGTACTGTGCAAATGCTTTACTGAAGACGGAAGTAAAGGTTCACTGCATTTGTGTTTCCAATTCACCACCACATTACTTTCTAGACCAGGGGTCGGCAACCTTTCCCGAGTCACGGGCCAAAAACAAACTCTGCAAGGAATGACGGGCCGTACTAGTTTTCCACCAACCATTACGTTCCCATAGCTGTTTATGCTGTTGATGAACTTGTGAATTTAGGAAATTCTAATCAGATTAACTCCTGATTTTCACAGTTCATAATGCAAGCCCAAAATGCAACAGACAATGCATTTATCACACAGTGCGGTTTCTCATAAGTATTTGCTCATACGTATACAATACAAGAAGTTGCAATGAGGCAAGATTCATACAATGTAATACAAAAAAACGGGCTACACAAATACTACAATTTGGTAAAGGGGCTACAAGCCGGATTATTTTGCTTGGCGGGCCGGTTCCGGTCCGCGGGCGGTAGGTTGCCGAAACCTGTTCTAGACACCAGTAAATACTATACGCGATGTTTGTGTAATAATAGGTTCATAAAAACAGTAGAGGCATCTTAGATCCTTTAAGTAGACAAAAGTTGTTGCTTAGTTTTGTGAAACAAAATGTTTTCCTTACGTTTCTATTTGTCCATACTTTGCTTCTCACGAAATTAATACAAATATTCTTGATAACACTGATACTGTCAGAAAGGGTACGGTCTTGGCACACGCTATATTTGTACGTCGCAAGCGAAACCACACTACAGATATTGTCTTACATTTATTGTCTTACATTTACAAGAGTGATGAGATTTGTCTTACATTTACAGGACTGATGATGCGTTGGAAAACGCGAAACTAGTTTCACCGTCAATAAACTGTGACTGATTTACTTGCCGCAATCTTTGTGGCCTTTAACTATGAAAAATAGATACGCTTGCAAGTCTTAATCGTCGCAGAAGAATGAAAGCAGAAAGTAGGCAAATTCCTCAGAAGATTGCCGCAAGGTTAAAGTTTGCTTACTGTACACACTACAGATAATAATGAATCACTTCAACGAAAACAGGACTACGTTCAGACACTTCGAATGAACGAAAGAAGTACTTACAGCTATTGCAATCTGTTGTAAGATTTTTTAATCAAATTTAACACTTGTATCATTATGTCAAAGACTCCTTGGAATATGTGGTTCTGTTGGAAGTGGGAAGTCGTCACTGATTTCGGCTCTGTTGGGTCAGCTTCGAATTAAAGGAGGCTCGCTTGGTATTGACGGCAAACTGGCTTACGTTCCACAGCAAGCTTGGATCTTCCACGATTCGGTGAGGGAGAATATATTGTTTGGAACATCATGGAATGAACGAAAATACAACAGAGGTGACACTTTCATTGTGTAGTAATTTAATTGTAAGAATATTTCTTCAAAATGGTTTTAGTTCATTGACACAATCTCCTGTTTCCAAGGTTGTATAAACTTATAAAATCATCTATTAATCGGTTAATCAATTATTCAAATATTTATCAGCTCTGCACGTTTTACTGTAGATGCTATAAAAATATGATGTTTTCCAGGGCATAAGTGATTCTTTTATGCATTACATGTGGGAATGATACTTGACTTTAGTAATTTAGTTGAGGAAAGTTGATGTTTTACGACTCACTTGTTGTACAGTTGTGGAAGCGTGTTCTCTTCAATCCGATTTCAAAATATTAACTGACGGTGATCTTACCGAGATCGGAGAACGAGGAATAAACCTTTCAGGAGGACAAAAGCAACGTGTGAGCTTGGCAAGGTAATGACACGTTTTTTTGCATTGGAATGGTATCTCATGTTAGAATAGGCATTATCAAACCTGACTTTGACAAATGAATTAATACCGCGAAAAGTTTGGTGATTCCTGTACGCTTAGAGGAACATAAAAATAGTATTTGGAAAACCGTGCCAGCCACTTTACCCGCTCGAGATCACTTCTCTGATCATATCTCGCAAACCAATTGCGCTGAACCCAGAGAGTCAATGAAAACATCCTTGGCTGCGGATTTTGGTGTGCTTTCGTTTGAGAAAAACAGTGTGTAGGTTGGCATTTAACATTCTCGAATACGGGCAGCTACGTCCTCACGATATAGTCATGTTGGTAATCTGTAATACAGCACAGCAGCGACACACATGCAGTACGCAAAAATAAATCGCATCACAAGATTTGATGTCTAGCAAACTTTGCAACCAAGTCTAAGTTTATGATGGAACTGCTCCACGCAGCGCATGATAGTGAGAAAAGCGACGCCATGTCATTGTTTGGTTCTGCGTCCACTATCGGTGTTTGCTCTTTCATAGTTTATCGAATGACTGTAAACATGAAAGTATTCAATTATCTTCACACTAATTGTGTAATGCGAGTGAAGGCGCGTTTCGATACGAAATTGTCTTCGGCTTATAAGTTAAGACTGACTATTTCATTATTTCATTTTTGACAACAGCGGTTCCGATAAATTTATTCATCTTTTGCAAGAAACGAATGCGCATATTGAGCGCTAACTACAAATAGTTGTTTATGGATGAACTTAAGACTTGTGCTGAGAAATATTTTAGGGCCTTTTCAACCGCAAATAGGATGATAAAAAATAAAGAAAAAACGTTTTTCTGCATTTTGGATAATTTTTCATTGCAGGGCCGTGTACAGTGGTAGAGACATAATCCTTTTAGACGATCCTCTCTCCGCCGTTGACGCTCACGTTGGAAAACACATATTCTTCGAATGCATCAAAAAGGAACTGGCTGAAAAAACTGTCCTGTTCGTCACCCATCAGTTGCAGTACCTCAAAGACTGCGATGA
>JGI24158J21664_10004671_pt1 | contig 17668 bp, 8 predicted proteins | sample Ectturendosymbi3_FD_21664 | JGI IMG/M metagenome (IMG submission 21664)
CAATATCTGTTGTTGTAGTTTCAATAAAGTATCGATGAAGAGAAAAAACTGTGCTACAAGAAAATTTTGACCTAACGATAAATTTTGACCTAATGATAAATTTTGACTTTTTTGACCTAATAACTTGGGATTCCCTCATGGTATGAGCGTGAAATTTGGTTTGTGGGCGTTTCATGATGTTTCAAAACGGCAGAAAAATTTTGACTTTTGGTTGCCCTAGCAATGACTTAGCTCATTACCAGGGTTGCCAGATGAAAATTTAAATAAAAAGCCAAGCAATGCTAAAAAGAACCCAGAAAAAGGCCAAACCGATTGTTTAAAGGTCAACTGTATTTGTGATATTGCTATTCTTTTCTCACAAAAAACATCTAAATTAGAAAAATATACTTAGAATCTTTCTTCGAAATTTCGATTAAGTCTTGTTTGCCCTTGTACTGGAGCTCATTACCGATGCTCCTCTGACTTTTCATGGTTTGTGAAATTACACAGTTTGGGTACAATGGTGCCACAGCTTACATACTGATCCATCAGCAACTTTCTGCACCCATACGAAAGTCAAATCCCATTCACTCCTGTACTTACGACCAGAATCTTAGGACCCCTTCCACTTCCTTGACGCCGTCGCATTTCTATCCCATAGAGGCGGTCCTGGCTTCAAGCGTTGAACCTGCTTACTTTAGTGCTTCCAACACACCACACTGTGCACACATTTGCAGTGATTACGCAAAAAAATTATTTCGAATCTCGTATCCTTCAAATCTTTCTAATATCAGAACCCGGGCGTCTGTCTAATATAGCATTTATTGCAAAAACGTTTGCATATGTGTTGCCGACAAAAAAATGGAGTAGTAATATATTTCTTCAGAGGAAACTTTTTCGGTGCAAAAAGGTAAAAAAAGGAAAGCCAAAAGACCAAACAAATTTTTTAAGGCCAACCAACTTGAGAGGAGGCCAAAAAGACCAAATGAGTTTTTTTTAGGCCGACCAACTTGAAACGAGATTTCTTAATTTTGCCTAAAAAAAGGCCAACCCTGCTCATTACGTTGCAGACCTGTATGTCGAAATCGACCATTTTTAACTCAACCCTTCAAGGTGGATGATGTATTAGAAAGAGTACGGTCGCTATTTAGAGTACGGTCGCTATTTTACTCATGGATAATGTTGACTACTGTGAAGGACCCGCTGTGTTACCGTGGAAAGCGCTGGAAGAAATAGAAACAGTTAATACTTTGCACACAATGCGTACCGTATTTATTCGACTGTTAGCCGCCGCTGATTTTAAGCCGTACGAAATGGTGCTAAACATAAATGTAAGCCGCACTTGAACATTTAGGTTACCTAACCTTTGAGATACTTTCGTGTACTATAGTACGTTTCGCGTTTAATTGGCAATCCTGTTAATGATGCTTACACCACTACTACTGTCTTCTGTTTATCATAATCGCTCCTGTGGCAGAGTGTGCACATGATGTTGAAGAGATGAGAATGCGAAAAAGGAGTTTGGTCGACAAAATGTAGCCAAGGAGAGACTAAGTGTCATCTAGAGAGACCTTTCGATAAGGTAAAGAAAGAAATGTACGCCGCCCTTGACTGTAAGCCGCACGAAATGAAAGAAGTTTTATAAGTCGCGACTTACAATCGAATAAGAACGGTACTTAATAGCAACGATTAATTTGCAAAAGTAAGCACTGACTTTTTCACTTTTCTGACGCGTACATCCTTTAAATTTGAGACTCGTGCTTAAAACAAATCGAAAAGATTATTTCAAAGTTAAGACAGGATGTTCTAAAATACAGAAAAATTTGTACAAAACAGAGTCCTAACTGCATATCCTCCAGATAACCTGCAACCAGGGGCGTAACAATGTTAGATGGCGCCCGGGGCAAGAAGCATTAAGTTTGGCGCCTCCATGTTTGAAACCGAGGTCTTGCGGAAGCTAATGTACTGTATTGAAGAAAGTACTTGTGACATTGTTTGGACTTTTCGGCGCCCCCCGCAGTGATTTGGCGACTCCCCATGGTGACTCAGCGCCTGGGGAGTTGAGCCAACCTCCCCCCCTCGTTACGACCCTGACTGCAACAGTTCAAAGTGTTACTCACTGAGAGTTTTTTCACTAAATTTCTTAATGCAAGCTCATCAAATCCTCTCAAGTTACCAAAATAGGAAGAGAAGTCAATGCCAGTACCGAAAACCTTTTTCATTCAAATGCATTACGACTTATGTGACATCATAATAACCTCCAACGCATTGTGGTGCCACATGAGTTTAATACATTGCGTGGCTAGAAATGTATGAACAACCTGCCCCATGTGAAGACCTATATTTAATTAGGTTTAATATGAGATATATTTACTTCTACAACGTACTGTAGCAGGGGTTCCGTAACCGAAGTGCGTGAACCCCCAGATGTGCGTAAGCCCAACACTCGAAGCGAAATAATTTTCCTACCTTTTCACTCTTTCCAGACCGTCCGCTGAGATCCGGCCCAGACCATACTTTTCATAAGCTGTCCAGTAAGGTTCGTCGCTCCCTATTTCCCAGCCATAACCTTCCTTTGCGGGGGGGACAAAAAGAACACCACCGACGACTTCGTACTTGGAATCGTTCGGCACATTGGTGTCATCAGTCTCCGTGCCATTATCAGTTACAATCCTCATGGCAAACAAAACTCCTTGACCGTTTCCTACTGTGACGTCATAGTTAGCGTCCAAGTAGCCTCGAAGGAACTGGCCACGTTTTGATTCGTCTGGTATCATGTATTTGTACAAGGGGTAATTTCGAAAAGATTCGACGTAGCACTCGCGAATAATCAGCCAGTCTTGATGTGACGTCGTTATTTCAACTTTCGCGTTCCTGTGAAAGGTTTAAGATTTCTTGTTAGATTGGCAAGAGTAGCGAGAAGCATATATCCCTATACGCTACAAGCGACTACAGTTGTGCACTCGCATTCAGTGGGGTAGTGCTGCCAATGCTCCGCTCCTCCACCTCTACCAGTGATTGATGGGTCGTTGCCTACAAGCGAATTTCATGCCCAACAGAGCTCCGGCACCTATAAAACTGCCGCTACACCGTGCTCGCATTTGATTCTTTGTCGGGTTGGTATGAAGCAAACGTAACAGAAAAACTGCCCGCAAAAGTAATGAGGTGGAATTGATCAATTCTCGCAAACTCATCTTTACTGAAGAGGTTATTCATTAAATATTCTTTTCAGTGGATGCTTACAAAAACGATTTCAAAACTTCAAAACCACGCTCGCAGGAAGATGTTCTCGCAACCTGACTTGCGCGGTTGTTGAAAGTGACATTTAAATCACGAACTGGCGAATTTAATCAATTACGATTCAAATCAGGGATCGTTTGTACTGCACAGCAAGCAACTGCAAATTGTCATCAGTAATGTGACTCGTGTGAACACACTGTGGAGTGCATGATCATAGCAGTTTGGGGACCACAGTGCAAACAGTTGTTTGAGCATATGTGCAAAATGTTTTAGTGACCCCATTGTTTTAAACAACTCTTTGGTCATTGTCGACACATATGCACTTCAAGTGCAGTTGCAAAATACGCAAAAGGGAGCTGCACATACGTTGAAAACCAAACTTGTGAACCTGCGGAAAACACTATAACAAAACATACAGTATTTTAATGCTCGTAAATAAAATATGGGTCCCCTGTTTTCACACACCCTGTAACATTCCTACTGAACATAACCTTCGATTAACGCAGAAGCGTTTCTGTAGCTTTCTGAAAGTTGAATGTATCCACATTTCTACGCACTCGATATTCGGTAAGCAGGTAAAATTTTACGTTAATCGAAAAGAAAGCAAAAAGTTTATTTTCTGCAAAAATAAACTATTTTTACGAGGGGCAAAAGTGGGCAGTCAAACTTGAAACTAGTTTGTCAAAAAGTTCCTTCAGGTATTTCCACAGAACGCATTTCAGTGCAGTTGCCTCTGGGTAAAAACCCGTTAAATCTACTATACCTAAGTCACAAAACCGTTTTAACATGTTCACTCTGGGATGGAATTTCTTCTGAGGTAATACGCAATATGCTTATTGCTTGCTACTCTGTTCACTAGCCTATACGGCCACAACCTAACACTCCAGGGTAAATTTTACTTTAGTTTCGTACATGTTCGTATACAATATGCTTTGGCATTTTTCAGGGGGCAGGAAATAGAACGACATTCCTGACTTTTTGTTTAGGAAAAACGGGTTTCATGACTCTTTGCTAATTTATCTGATTTATGCTGTTTTCAAATTAGTGTTTGAATACGTGAATCGTTGTATTCTGTTTGTGTGTTGTGCAAATCCATTGAAAATCCACTGCGTTAAATAAAATGCACGTTTTTTCAAATGCACATTTTTTCTAAAACACGCTTTAATGTTTGCCATTTCGGTTAACTGCTTTGAAAGTACAAACAATTTTTTAAACCAAATTTAAAAGTAGTGTCATTTTATATTTTAAAAAATAGTATACAAGTTATACCTTCTAATCCAAAGTTGTGCTGTGCGTTTACAACATAGACCTTTTCGTATTTTTTATTTTTTGACCTCGAAAAGACATCATCACAAGAGGAAAAAAATAAATATAATTGGATTAATGTGAGCAGGTTGTTGAATATTGCTCTATTTTACAATTAGGTTACAGTATACCTAGCCGGAAAACCAACTTAGTATTTTAGGTGCAGCGTGAGTAACATCCCCAAGTTTGTGCTTTATTTGAAACAAATTTCTCTTCTGTTGGCTACGGCATATGTCGGCAGTATATGCTCTGGCTTTGCATTCAGGTTGTATTGTTGGCATTGCATTTGTCTGTGGCGTTTAGAGTTGTTAAAATGCTCTCCCAAATAAACATGACGGAGGAATAAATTACGTAGCAAAAGCTCTATATTTTTGCAATGGATTGCTTTTAGCTGCAATTTCCAGCACTACGTCATTAGTAAAACCAGAAATTTTAATCGTCTGCATCCGCTTTTAAGTGGAAACAGTAAAGTTCTATTTGCTTTTGTAATCCATCTTATCCATAAATTATTAGTTTGATTTTGCGATATTTGAGTAAATGTAATGACAATGGTTATTAAATACCTAAATACATTTGAAGAAATGTCTGTGTTTTTCTAGAAAATCAGATCTACATTTTCAGAATATATCAAAAAAGATCTTTGCACTTCCCGAAATGTCGTTTAAGGATTACCAGGTTGACGAGCACACCGAAGTGTTTGTAAACTTTTTCGCATACCGTGTTTATTCGGTTGTAAGCCGCGGCATAATTTTTTTCATCATTTTGTGCGGCTTGAAGTCAACGGTGGCTTATTTTTTTCTTTACCTTATCGAAAGGTCGAGAGCAGAGGTTCTTAACCTGGGGTACATGTCCCCCTGGGGGTACATTTGACTGTCCGAAGGGGTATATTTGAGGTTAGCAATAGAAGCGAAATATAGTTACGTATCTTTGATTTCCTATCATTGATACATATATCAGTGAATATTATTCTCAAAAGCCGTTATATACCCATTGTTAAATATATTCTATGATTAATCGTGCTAAAATATTTTGTCATAAGAAATTTTAGGATTACATGTTCATCTGTCGAAATGCTGGAGGGGTACATGCTACTCTGTCGGAATACTGAAGGGGTACATGGTCTGAGAAAGGTTGGGAACCTCTGGTCTAGAGTCTAGTCTAGGCTCTAGACTCTAGATTAGGCTCAGTCTCTCCTTGGCTACGATTTGTCGACCAAACTCTCTTTTGGCATTCTCTGTCCTACACAGGAGGGATTATGATGAACAGCAGGCAGTTTTAGTGGTGCAAACATCATTACCAGGGTTGCCAAAAACGGGAAACGTGCTAGCACGCGAAAGTATCTCAGAGGTTTTAGGTCACCTATGTTCAAGTGAGGCTTACAATCAAGGGCGGGTAACAATCGAATATCGAATAAATACGGGAAGCAATCTCTTGCAAGATTTTATTTACTTTTCTTTGGCTCAGTATGCGAGTTTTAATCAAGCTGTGGGCCAACTCTGCTATAAGGACGCTATCAATCCCTCCATGTCAAAATATCTGTTATAAATGTAAGTTGAAATGATGTAAAAGGACACTGGCCCTGTAGGATAAAATGACACATTGCCAGAATCGCAACCTATCCTTTTCAGTTCCATGATATTGTGCCAATCAAGAAATCTTAGCGACGATGCGAAGAGCTAAAGTTTTCGTGATTGCTAATTTGCATTCAAAATCTATTACAGGAATTTTTAGGTTCCTGAATATGCCTTATCAAACGCCGCTGCTAGTGTTAACCGCCTTTGGCTTCGGCTACCGCAGCGAAACACTGGATGCAGTAAAATAAGTTACATCTCGTTGCTGACTGAAGTGTGGTAAACCAGAGTGCATGCAGCAAAAGCTCACCTTGTCATTTTTCAGGGGCACCTCCAATACATTTAATACTATATTTCTCACAAAGTGATCAGCGCTAAAGTCAAAGCCCAAATTCTGTAATGCAAATAATTCATTCGTGCAGCAGCAAAGATCAAGAAGCTCTGAAACAGCAATATTGATCTTAACAATGGTTTTACACAGTGGTTAAGGCAACGATCTGACACAGTGGTTCCCAAACTCTTTCTGATCGCGTACCATTCTGGGTCCCGTACTGTCACCATGTACCACCTTGTTCCAGGAAAACTCAATGTACCAAAGATCGCTCGATCAAAAGTTTGGGAAACCAGAATTGACACAAATGCGACATGAATGAAATGGTTGTGAGAAATCATGATGTTCATTTTTAAAAATCAACAAGAAAGTGCACAAAAATTCAGGAATTTATTAACAGAAACCAGTAAGTAAATCTATAGGTGTGGATCAATTTTTTGTGATAAAAACAGCAAATAGGCCTATTCGTGTACCATCTTGAAGGCCTTCGCGTACCACTGCTTAGGAACCACTGATCTAACATAGTTATGATGATGCTGTGGTAAAAAACATTTTTTCCTCAAGTAACCTTTTGAAAATAATCTCTTCTATTGGTACAAAGGTGCAGTATTAAATGACTGGCTCTGATAAAAGCCTTCCACTACTTTTTTAAGGGTAATAATTTAAAATAGAAATTTACTCATTACGCAAACAGCAACTTTTTTATTTGAAGTTCTGCTGCTCATAAAACATGATAAAACTAACTTTAATGTTGGCTGTTTTGAAGTCAACCTTTAAATTTTGTCCATGGCATGATTACGAATTTAGTATAGGGCAAACAGCAAATGAATCTTACTGCAAGTATATGTTTAGTATTTCTGTTGTTTCTGGTTGCATGTAAGTTACTTCATCAATTTTTCTCAGATGAGATTTTAATTCCAACAAGATTTTTAGAATCGAGGGTAAAACAAGAAATCTTCCTGCGTGTTGGTCGCTTATTGTCATATTTACTGCAAAACAATCGGATCAAGTTAAGACGAAAGACAGCTTGAGCAAGTCTAAATGCAATAAAGTTTTGCAAATGTATATTCAAATCCGTTCGAAAGTTAATCTACATGCTGCAGAAAAAATGCAAAACTGCAATTTCCCTACTATCCGCTCAAGTACGGAATGAGTTAAGTTTAGCTCTTTTCGAAAAAACGCTGTAAGTCAAGAGCCCGGTGCGGCTTTAAAGACTGAATAAAAAGCAACTGGAAGACAGGCACCCAGCGTAAGAACTTGAAACGTATCTGCCTTGGATTGATATCAAGCCTCACAAAACTCTGTTGGTTCGCCTGAAACCGGCTGAGAAAAAATCACCATTCACTCAAACACAAGGCTCAGCAGATTCCGCTCGCTTAAAAAGCGCTGCAGCCTTCGCACAATTTCTGCGACTGAATGCATCCTATTTGATTCAAGCCAGGTTAGAATAAATGTATGGTATGCATGGAAACGTTGACATAAATACATTTATATTCCTGCCAGCAACAAATTTCTTCGAAAAAGTTGTTTCTTCCTTCTTCCGTATGGTTTTCTGAAACTAGTCGACGTAACAGTGCAATGTGCGCAAACAAATTTTCCAAATACGTTGAAAGGCCTCTTGGTGAACTCATGTAACGTCACTGATCAATGTATTACGTAAGTGATTTGACTGAACATGAAGACCATGCAAGCAGCGCAGTGGAGCTCCACGTAAATCAGCGTATTGTGACCTTGACTACAAATATCCACGAAAAATAGAAACGTAAATATTCGAGAGTGCCAATGTACAGGAAATAGCACGGGCTCTGCATACCCGTGGTCTTGCGCGAGGGCTCATCGTTCACCAGTGATATGACTGTCCTGATGAGCATCACTATGGGGAGCCGTTCATAAAAAAGTTTTATCGGACACGTTTAGCACAAAAACTGGTAAATCAGACAGATTTAATTAAATGGACGCAGATTTAGTTTAAATCTGCGCAGACTTCGCCAAATCGGCGCAGAATTAGTTAAATCGGACAGATTTAGCTAAATCTGTCTGATTTACTAGTTTTTTGTGTTAAATGTGTCCGATATAATTTTTTTACGAACGGCGCCCTATTGATCACTTTTGTAATCTATTTACAAACGCGTAGTAATAGAAAAAAGTATGTTGATTGTTGCATAGCTTTGGAAAAAAAATGTGCGTCGTGCACAGAATCTAATGGCTAGTTCATTGCAAATACGGGCAGAAAATTTTAGGCGCACGCATTCCATTTTTCGCTGACATTGCCTTGGACAAAACCTGCGGCAGCTGCAGAGAAGAATGTGAAAATATACTTTTTACAGTCATGTTTAAAAACTCGTTCTTTTTAATTACCTTTTCTCCTTTTCCGTTTCAACAGATTTTCTGCAAAAACATAAGAACATTTCCAAACGTTGCTGCCACGTAGCCATAAAAACCAGTGCCGCTTATTCATGTCCTAACTGTCATATACAGTTTTTATATTTGTATGCTTTGTCCTCTGGCTAGATCGTAGGTATCCTTTTCAGTTTTGCAAAGCCGATCCTAAGCCAATTCCTTGCTTAAGTTTTGTAAATTGAACTATACTGTGCTGGTATTTCCGTGTGAATCTTCTTGTTTGTCCTGTGCAAATACTTTGACGTAATACCTCATTAGAACTTGTATCTTAGACTGTGGCACTATTTGCGCTTGTTATGGTGAGCGTATTTTTTACAAAACGTTAGCTGAAACCCATAACGTTTTTTTTACAGATACAGTGGTATTTGCGGTGCATGTATTTACCAAGTATAATTTGACACTGTGGCTTTTTTTCCTGATGATGAACACTTCTTTTCTGCCTGATACTTTCCGAAAAATATCGTTAATCCCTCAACAGCGCAAGGCGGAGACAGAGCGTGTTATCGATGAACTTAACTTGAAAATGACAACATCGTTCCCTGTTTGCATTCCTGTCTAAGCTTGATGTATTCTTGAGTTGCTGGGACGACTCGATACTTTATTGCAGGTGGATAGGCTTACGGTAGTTAATCTGGGCTTTCAAACAATCACTGAGAGACACACCGATGCGATATCGAAGCTTTGAGAAAAACATGCACATGGTTATGACGTTCCCCAAAGCAAGTAAGCGAATCAAATTGTTGAACTGTGAGTCACGTATTTATACAGGAACAGCCTTACCGGGCCACCAGCTTCCCTCAAGTTTTCGATCAACCTTAGCCGTATCGTTGAAGATCTTCGACGCCACCCCTGCAAGTTGAGCGTGACTACCACCCCTAGTAGGTTTTCCCACACACCGTGCCGTTTCTTTTTTCACACTGCTGGTATCTCCATGCCAAACAAGTTCGTCTCAAGGTACTATTTGTGTCTACCATATTTTCCGTTAAGCTGCTGCCTTCACCCGCTACCTATTGACGGGTTGGTCTTCTCGCGTTAGACGTGCGGGTGGTCGCCTGCTTTGCGCAGGGTTTGATGGCTCCGATTACACATTGATTGAATAACACGTTTGTTTATTAGCGTTGTCAGAAGGTTTACAAAATGTAAGCAAGCTTACCACTGCCCCAGAGACGGAAGGAAGGATTAGGCAAGTAAAGTTATCGTGCACTCACAAACTTAGATCTTTCAGGTTCCAACCGCATTTGACAGTTTTGGCTGTAAATGTGTACGTTTGTAATCTTAAGATTGTAAAAATCGAAAATAATCTTTTGCTATTATCTGGAACGTTTAAAAAATATTTTTTCATTTCTTCATTCTACACATGGCACACGTTAAGAAAAGTTGTGTGCACAAAAACTCAGCAATAAGTTCAACTTGCGAAAAACGAACTACTGGTTTAACTGCAACTGACTTAGAAACAATGCATTTACGATCACCAACTGTGTCTGTGATGGTGATGGGCGAAAGAATGCTTTGCAACCGACAAGTGCAGCTTGCTGCAAGGTTCGCACAAAATTTCGCAATTGTTTTTGTAAAACCATGGTTTTGTACAAAGTTCTTCGCTGTGTGAGCTCTTTTCCAATATTGCGTATTATAAGGTAGTGTGGATGCTTGTTACATCAGTTGACATCAATTTCGACAACATTTTGCAGTTGAAAAAGATAAAAAATGTTTTGAAACTGTTGAAATTTTCTTCCGGCTAAACTCTGAATTTGCCAAGCTTCACGCGCAGACGAGTGAGGCAGATCGCATGCTGCAACCTATCTCTTTCGCAAACACTGTACATAGTTAAAAAAAAAAAACAGAAGAAAAATGTAAAAAAGTCAACGTTTGGATTATCTTCTTCGATAAGTGCATCAAGGAGGTTGAAGTTCAAAGAATGCGCGGTCGAAAAGAAGACTGTAACAAATTCACCTTTCATTGAAAGGTTTCGCTGTCGAAAGCAGCGAAACCTCAAGAAACCCACTCTTGCTTCTGAGAGTGAATGTATTGAAATCCATCTAAGATTGAATGTGCAGTTTGCAATAGATATGTGCCAAAGAATTTTGTAAACTCGCATTAATTGAGAGGAAAGGGTGGCTAAATTATACGTTGATTAGATTGAAATTTGAAGGCAAGAAGCAGAAAACCACATTCACATAAAAAACGGTACCTATGCTGTTTTGTAATAGATTGACGTAATCACTCAGAATAAAACAGTAAATTCTACGCCAGCAACCGACGTGTTTTTTCTCGTTTAAAGAGAAGGTTAAAAATCTGCAGCAAATTGGTTTAAGTGAAAGTATCGCTTTCAGATTCCTGGTTTCTATTGTCAGTAACCTGAATCCAGCAAAATTGTGATCAGTGCAAGAAAATCAGCACAGAAAAACAGTCTAAAGTAGATTCTTCACAATTACCGCTTTTCTTCTAGTTTTGTTGCACCAGTCCAAGGGTCTGCAAACTTCTTCAGAAAAACGATATAGCTGACAAAAACTCATACATGGTATAAAGAACATGGTAAAATTGTTTGCTTAAAATGCACTTCCAAAATCCGTAGGCACCAATTTCGTCTTCTGTTCGTATCAAACTCTAGGAAAAAGCACAATTCTTTTCCTAGATGTCAGCCTCTTTTTCGAAAGCTGCTAACGAATTTTTGAATTTTTCGAAATAAGTTTTGGTTGGAATTCTAAACTTCAAAAGCTACAAGAGGTAGACACCGTGGTTCCACCCAAATGTGCGTTTCACCAGTAATGTTTAACATTATGAAGTTCTATTACTTGAAAAGGGGTTAGCAATTACTCTGAAGTTACTCACATAATAAAGCACTATTTTGTTTAAAATGAAACTTTCTTTTTATTTACATTTTTGTTCTAATTTTTCTTTACTGAATGCAGTCCAGTACGCTGTTTTAGGTGTTATAAGTTTCTGCGTAAACGGCTTTAGGAGACAGTTGTGGAACTTCGCCTACTTTGTATCACATGGCACACGTCTTTGTTCATAAATTTTGCCATTTTGGTTTTGTTGATGTGCAACAGTTGATGATGTGTCTTTTTGTCCGATCTAACAATGCTACCTTTACCATGATACAGTGGCAAAGTTTTATTGCTCTTTTGCTTATTGCAATTAACGGGTAATATTTTTGCCCAAAAAAATTTCGTCACATCAAATTTCTTTCCAAAATCGTGTCTGGCTCTGAAATTATGCTCTTCCCTTTACAGTGCAAAGCCAATGCCATTTTACAAAACTGTTATCTCCGAAAGAAAGACCAAACGTTTCGCGAATAAAACAAGGTCTGAAAATATTAATGGTTAGATTTTTCTGCAATATCTGTATATTGCATATTCTACGACTGAAAACTACCAGTAAAAATGAAGAAAAAAATGTTCATTGTGTACCTGATCTTTGTGTTGGAAAGACTCATTTATTGTTTAAATCAGCTTTCACCGATTGAGATAAGCTATGACTCATCTACCGCACACTTGTCATCCATCAAAAGCTATTGTTGTCGTGAAAGAAAACGTGGGTTCCTGATGGTTAGATTTGCTTGGGGATAGAACAAAAGATAAAGGTTATGTATTTTAATAAATACTTTTGCCTGTTTTGCTCACTGCTTTGCCTTATGTTGGTTTCAGTTGGCCATGTAAGTCTCATAATTGAATCAGTAAGATTTCTACCGGACCTGACAATGAATCCAAAGCTTTTTAGAAACAAAAATTCTTTACGCGCATCATGTATTTTCTACGCATGGGGCATTTCACTTGAATGTAATTTATTCATCACCCAGCAAGTCTTTAAGAAAACTTCTCAATCATCGTTGTTTGCGCTGGGGATCCTTTGGTTGACTCGCTTTCAGTCGGTTTGTACCGAGGTTTGTGCTTGCTCGCATGGTAGCGCGTCAACACATTGGATAAACGCCACCGCTGCAAACATCCTTTCGTTGGAAAAACACGCCGCAGGCACAGCAACCTGGAGAGGCATCTTTCTCAGATGTAAAAAGTGTCGTCCAGCTGATACCCCCAACATGTCTGTAAAGTTTGTATGCGTTTGAGCAAAAGAAAAAATGTGAGCAACGTCCACACATCGTCTGAACTCTGATGAGGTGCCTTTTAACAGGGAAGGGAAATTTGAGACACGTTTTCAATGACACAAAGCAGCACGCGATTAAACACTTGTGCTGCCAAAGGACCCGTTCAAGTGGGAACGTGTGCGCACAATAGTGAGCGTTTGTGTGCTGTAGTACAACAGTCAATCGTAGTACACAGAGCATTTCAACAAAGCTAAATATTTACGCAGGGTACGGTTCGATTCTACGTGGGACTTCAATACTACAAAATTCCTTTCACAGTTGGAGGGCAAATAAGTCTTTGTGCAAACCAAGCTGCACCTTATGTGTCTTGCGCCCCAAGTTGGATGTTTTAAGGAGCTTCTTTTTTACGCAGAAACTATTGTTTAAAACAGCTGAAAACCTCAACATAAACTTACAGACGAAGTTTAAGGATCAGGAACAAATTTTTCACCCAGCAAATAGAGCTTGTTTTTTACTGTGTGCTCAAAGGTGAAACTGCATATGCTTTCATATGCGCTCAAGAAACTTAAATGTTGATAAAATCGACAAGTGCTGTGTCTCGAGATTTGCTACTAACTAACCGGTCGTGCTTATTTGACATTTCAGAAAATGGTCTTTAGCTGATCCACACTTCGTGGATAGACCTGTATGCTGACACCTAGGTTTACGCATAAACACACAATTATATTCAGAATGGCGTTGACCATTCAGTACGTGGAAAGAAAAGCAATACATAAACTACATGCTGGAAGGTGATAGGCTAATTCGTTTGCTGAGCATAAACTTGCATGTGTGTATAGTGTAATTGTCGTCAACCACTTAACTTTACCGAGAAAAAGTTGTATTAACGAATTCATCTCAAAAAGCGTAAAGTCAGCACTGAATTGAGATCTTCCACGAAGCGTTTCATGATAAAATTGACGACATGGAGGTTGCGTTATGCATCCATGCATCCCGACAGAAATACTCTTATTTAATTGATGACAGATACATTAGCGCAGCCAAGAATTTTGTTCGGCAGGGGCCAGTCAATGATGTCGTCAGTCACTGACGTCTGTCTAACAGTTGAAAATTGATACAAAACACCAAAAAAAATCTAAGCACGTTTGTTTCAGGGAGGGCCATAGCCTCTTCGGCCTCATTCTGGCTACGCCACTGGACAGATATATTGGCATTTCGGCTCGATGTTTGCGATAGCTCGCGAACCACTGAAGCTACGTCGACACGTAAGGCACCATAAGAAAGTTTTTTGACGGCGCGTCTTTTGATGCCTTGATGGCGCATTTGTGACGTCAGGCTTGGAAAAAACAGTCTTGGTGTAGCCGCAAAGAAAGCAGTGATTTTGTTCAATGACTTGTCGAAGAGTATCAGACAAGTTAGAAAAAATCGTTATGCATAAAAAAGTTGGCCATGATCAAACGTTTCAAAAACTGCAGGCAAAAAAACTCAACATGATTTTTTGGGGGTGAAGGGGAGAAAGCCTACTTTTAGGGGTTGTAACGTTTGCAGAATTGTTGCGTGTCTTTGCTTGCCCATTGTCCTTACCCGACATTTTTCCTTAAAATTGTGCTGATAAGGCCTCGAGTAGCAGTCGGGCCGCATTTTTGCCGAGTTCCGCCTTCCTTGGCGACCGCGTTGTTTTTTCTTAGTGGCAGTTTTGTCGAGCGTACGACTCTCTGTGCCAGTATAACGGACGAGGACCGACCTAGAGGTGATCCATTAGTTTTGAAGACGTATAGATCTATGCAGCACAAGGTTGTCATTTCTGAAAAAGACACACGGTCCTTGTAGCACAAGACTGCTTCCCAAAATTTTCGTTTATCACGTTCCGTGGGCTTATTGCAATAAATTCGATAACACGCACTATCTGAATTTATGGTTCTCTTGATGTGGGCCTGATTTTAAGTCAGGAAGCTTCAGGGGGCGTTTTTGTCATTTTTGCCTACAAAGGCCCATATCTCCAGTTCCAAACACCGGACAATTATGAAAATCGCAAACATGTTAAAATTTTCGTCTTACACCATCCTATCAATTTTCAAGTAAAAATTATAGGAGCAAAAGTTATGCAACTTATAGTCTAAAATTTTAACACAATTTTGACAAAAAGTTGACAAAATTACCATCTAAACGTTTTGACTCTTTTTTGGGGGATTTTTCGTGTTCTTTCTAATGGTGCACTCAACGAAGGCTATTGGCAAAAGTTTTGGCGTAAAAAATGAAAAACGTATTTTTTCAAATTTGAAAAAAGGAATTTTGCCCGAAAATTTTCCCCCCAGAACAATGATGACTGACTTTTTTATTATTTGTGGTTAGTTGCGGTCCTTGCAAGGAGTTCAAGACAATAAAAGGCTTCTAAAAAGCTAACAAGTAAGTGTGAAGCCAATTTCTTGAAGATAACGGAAAATTGCCAAAACTCGCTTACGAAGAAACAAAAAATCGCATTTTCTCAACAATTTTACATCTAAACATATCTTTTGTGCACTTATTGGAAACACCAATCAAAAATCTTTCTTACAATATCTTACTTGTCGACGTAGCTTGAGTGGTTCGCGAGTTATCGCAAAAACCGCGCCGAAAAGCGGATATATCGGCGTCTGCGGTCCTACAGTGTTCAGGTAACGGTTGGCAACTATGGCTAAGTCGGTTTTCAACTAATTTTTAAAAAGACTTAAAACACTTATTAACCTGATTCCGTCAGTAGGTGATCTTTTCGAAGCGTTCTATCGAGCAGTCCTATCGAATTATGCATGAGTTTTGTATTTTTTGAGTAAGGGGGGGGGTGTAGCAGTTATAACAAAAGCTGTGTTGTGTGCAACAGCTGGTCTCCAATACTATTTTTTGGACAGACAAGCAAGCTTTCTGACTGTTTCCCATGAACGAATTCTCTGATAAGACAAGCTGAGTCAATGCGGGTTGACCACAGTTAACCTCGGTTGCACTGTAAAAGGAATTCTGCCATTTTGGCAGGAGGCACTTTGCGTGCCTCCCACGGAAAAATGTTATTTTAAAGATGTATTTCGAAACACCACAAGTTTGCTTTTTCAGGTCAGATGAGCTTGAAAATAATTTCTGAGTGGTTGAAAAATCTGCCTACACTCCTAAAACGTTATTTGCCATTTTGGCAGTTGTTACCCATAACTCAGGTTTTAAGCATTACCTGAGCAGGGCAGGGTTTAAGAATAGAGCTATTCTTAGGTTGTACAAGCAAGTCAACAAAAATGTCTATAAGATTCTTAACTTAACACTTTTTTGTGCAGCAAAACTTTCGACTTCTGCAAGCACAAGCTGCCGCGGACTTCGTATGAGCGATCTCGCACATTGCTATGCAAGATCGGTAACGCATGTACGGACCCTTGCTGAAGTTTTAAAAACCCACAGCATATAATTTTGTTTTTCTATTAATAGAAACGTAATTTTATGGACTAGAAAATTTATATGCAATAAGTGGTAAACATTAATTTTTAACGTTTAGCAAACCGTTTGATTTACGACAGCTTGCCACTACGAAATGCAGGATAAAAACTTGCATAGTTAAGTGACTTGTCAACGTTCAGGGAATGGGAGTATTTGGCGCCGAGCTGCTTTGGTGCTGTTGTATTGCTAACGACGTGTTTTTCTTAACATTAAAGGATCTTGCTTTCATTTTCTCTTCGAGCCCATACCAAAAATAGGTGAAAAGAATCTTAGCAAGAGGGATAAACCAACGCTTTCCCAAGATGGTATCTATACGTTTCAGATAAACGTAAAAACAATCAACTGCTCATAGTAAGCATCACGCCCTTTTTTCTAAAAACAGAAAGGGCGTGATGCTTGCTATGAGCATATGAGAAATTTATTGGTCCGAAAGGTCCGAATAAAAAACTTTTTAAATAAATTTAAGCTGATGAAAATATTCTAAGCATCGCAAACATTTTCATTCATGGGCACCCCTTGAATATTTGCGAGGTCTAGTTCACAATTACGAAACACATCAAAGTTTCATCCACGATTTTATCTACTACCTAGTTTCTTTACGCACACATTGTCAGCCTCTAAATTGGTAACAAAACAACTCATCGCCAAAACGGATAGTGTCAAACAGCCTGGCGCCGTGTAGTCGCCGTCAAAATGGCGGTGCCAAAAAGTACTCCACCCCAAGGTTCAAAGCGTTTAAATCCTGCGAAAATGTGGATTGCTTTTCAGTGCATTTGCATAAGAATCGCTCAAAGTTTGAATGTTTATGTTTTTTGTTTTCTCGTTCCGTCTCATCGTGCTGATCTGTAGGTTCTTCAAACCGTTTTTATGCTTATCAGTGGCGTAACGAGGCCAAGTGTCGCCCGAGGCCGACCACAAAAGTGCCGCTTTTTCCACCCCTCAAAGTCGCTCACAACAATGAAAATGAAAGAAGATCACGTTTCGTGCTTATTAGAGATATAAGGAATAATAAAGCATCGTGATCACCAGAATCAAACACTCACAAACTGAAATGGATCTTGTTTTTCATTCGCGATCATGAGTCTCGCTTTTTCTGCTTGTTTGCCATCTTTCTTATCATTGTCTTCATATTTTTTCTGCCTTATTTACATACACATCTATGGACCCACCATATTTCGTTAAATTTTCTTCCCTGTTGGCTTTCAGTCTGTGGTAAGCCGCAACACTTTGCTTTAATTGTTTACTCATTCTCTAGGGCAGGGGTGGCCAACTTGTCTTTGACTGGGATCGACTAGAAAATTTTTTGATAACTCGCGATCGACCAGGCGGTTATAAAGTCACAAATAC
>JGI24158J21664_10004672_pt1 | contig 17664 bp, 10 predicted proteins | sample Ectturendosymbi3_FD_21664 | JGI IMG/M metagenome (IMG submission 21664)
ATAAAAGTTTTGAAGTGCAGTGCAAAGTTTTAAGTGCCGCCCAGTGGGTAAAATTCGGTGGTACTGGGTATGATGCACCAATCCAGCTGCATACTAGTAACCCGCACGGTGAAAGCCCTTCTCAAATGGCCGCTGCTGCTTCACACAAGTAACTCGTTGCTAGGCGGGCGTGGCTAGACAGGCTTCATCAATGATCTGGAATGTTATCCGCCCTGTGATTGACTGAAAACCTCTTATTTAGCGAATAAGGTTACATTTTGTAAATATGCGCCCGGGGAATTGTGCCCCCGTGCCCTCCCTCGTTACGCTCCTGAGCACAAATAAGAAAACACAGATGTGAAACTTATGAAACACCTAGGCCATGTGTTTTGTGAAATATTTAACAGTGACATTTTCGGTTGGTTTGCCCGCAAAAGGTAATAATCCTGTTCCCGTCTGCCTTGTACGATTTCAACAATTCAGCGTCATTGAACGCCTTTGCGTCCAAGGCAGCAACAAATGCAGTGATCGTGCGGCACTCATGTAATGATTTAGACTTTTTATCGACCGCCGTTTTAGAACGTCAATGTCGCCATTTTCGGCTTTGCGCAAATGATTAACATCTTTCCATTTTTTTCTCGTAACAGTAGGAGAGGGGTACTCACAAATAGATTAGCCTAGCCCTAAGACCTCGCATCAGCTAAATCCAGCCCTGCACGTGACAGAATGAATTTGTTCGTTATGCTATGGTTGACTGTTTGCATTGGTGTGTGCTTTGAAAAAGAACGTTCTTACGAATGGTTTCTGAAATTATTAACTACTGAAGAATTTACTCTTCACTTTGTCATCAGAAGTTAATCTTCAAGCACCAGATTCCACGTTCTAAATTGCCAGNGTCATTTGAAACCACTGTGAAAATAGCATGAACTACAATAATGGTCTTTCAAAATANATGATAAATTATTTCATCGTTAGAATTCGTTTGTTGATGCGACGATTCAAACACGTACCACAATTTTTGCTAATTCTGTATGTTTCAAATTATAAAAGGTGCCTGCTCAGACGTGCAATTTACTTGTTGGAACGGCGCGTGCATTTCTTTATCTCTGCATTGTGACGGAGTGAAAGACTGCGCAGACGACAGCGACGAAATCGAATGCGGTGTGTAAGCTATATATTGAATACTGCCGGCCTGCAAGCCGGTAATACACAGAGCTGTCTCAAGAATTTAATTGAAAAATTACTGCTACAGTGTAAAGAATTAATCAAACATGCAACGTTTTCTAGCAGTTTTCCACAGATTTGAGCAATCGTGAAATAAGTTTATTTCGAACACCTTCAAATGGAAATTATCAAGACACTTTTGTTTAGTTTTTTAACTTTTAGTTTTGCATGAAGGCAAACCAACTTAATCTCCGAAGTTAATGTTTTTGATATGTTTTCATGGCTTTTTCAACGTATCAGAGGTGAAACATTTTTTGATTAATTTTACTTTGCATTTGGAAAACATCCACTTTTAGTCTTTTGCACACAAAACTTTGTTTTTTTCCAGTTCGAAATTCTCAAGCCTATGGAGAATGCGGAAAATCAAATGCTGCTCCAGAATTTCCATTGGTAAGCGTACTCATCTATTGCTTGTCTTCAAAAGACGTATGAAGTGTAAAATGATATGGAATGCACCAAAAATGTCTTCTGAGAATTGCGGTTACTTTGTGCGAAACAAAATGACGTGAATGCCAACATAAAACTTGAAGTTTTGTTTTACACAGTTACTCAATAACATTACAAAGAAAGCAAGAAGCGCATAAAAAACTCAAATTTGCTTTTCCATATTTGATAGGCATGTGCGTTTGAGTGTTCTTTATAAGTTGGCCAGAGCTGCGTGTTGTAAATGATTTCAATAAATGATATCAGTTCAGTGATCCTTGTTCTGCAAATGATGATCTAATGGCGGGAACTTTTTAACAGTAACAACATAGACGTAGCCAGGAGGCCAGGGGGCCATGCCCCATCCCCGAATTTTTAGCATATCCAGTCATTTTGTGCTTTGAGACGCGGCGTCCCAAACGATGATAATGTTGCTCGCCTGAAGTCAAACATTTTGGCTCCCAAAAATTTTGGGATGGCCACGCCACTGAGTAACTACAAAAGCAAAACCGGAAAATAAAATAAAGATATAATATACAAATCGCTTGGATTAATTTAGTAGTGTTTGTAACTGCTGTTTAAGTGGACATTGTTCATGGAATTCACTCTTTCTTCGCAATCACAGTAATAAGTTTCAGTTTCGTCACAAACTGATTCTGTAACTTTACCATCTAATCCTCTTTCTTCTACGGACATTTACTTTTATAATAAAGGAGATATCAAAATGTGATGGCTGTATTTTCAATGAAACAGGACTACAGAGTGATCGGGGGCAGTCGATCGTCGATAGGCTCATATCCATGGCAAGCAATGTTGACGCGCCAAGAAGATGCTGGAGAGGTTTTTTTCTGCGGAGGATCTGTCATTGCTGAAAGGTGGATCTTGACAGCTGCCCATTGTATCAGTGAAAATTTGTAAGTATTTGTTGATATGCGTAGTTTTATTTTTTAGTTGTGTGTGTCTTATTTACTACAGACGATACCTTAACAATTGCCAAATTATGTTCAACAACGCAAATTTACTTTTTGCTATTGAATGGTGTGTGGATAAAATTTTGTTAAACGGGTGAAATTGTTTTTGTCAGATGAGAAAAACACTTTTTCGAAGATTAAACAAACTTTAGTTGGTTCTAATTTTAATTGAACTCACTGAAACAGTGTACCTTGTTCACCAACCTTTGACCCTTTTCTCACATACTCGACATAAATCACTTGCTAACCCACCCACACTGCCTAAGCAAATTAAAAATCAACAACAATAATCTTTGCTGAAAACCCAGCACATCCACTAGAAAATGCATGGCTGCTTATTAAGGAAGTCACTTCTACCGATTAATTAAAATAGGCTTTCAAACAACAGTGACGCAAAAGCATTGCTTTTCAAACTCAAAGCAGACCCGCATGGGCAGGCAAGGATTTACAATACCTGCAGTATTTTTCTTACATGTGGATTTAGCCATTATTGCAAACAGTCATGTATTTTGGATACACCAGTGCTCTTTGACTTTTATGACGCTGAGAGATTTGAGAGACTGCAAATGAACACAGTAAAAGAGATGTTTCTAGGTAATGGCAAATGCNATACAGCAGGGTCACCAATCTTTTTGAAACTGCGAGCTACATCTTGTGTACCGATTAATGTGAAGGGCTACTAGTTTGATATACGCACTTCTGAAATAAAAATTTTGCTCAATTTACCTTCAATTATTTTAGCATTGATATTCGTTAATGTGAAGACATTAATCATGCTAATATTATTTTTAGAACAGGCCGGCGGGCGACTTACGTGGTCCTTGCGGGCGACCTGGTGCCCGGGGGCACCACGTTGGTGACCCCTGCCATACAGAAAGCAGACAACATGCAAAAAGTATGTCCAGCCATTGATCCCATGTCTCAGAGATGGCATGGATTGAGAAACTGTGGTTGAGGTGATGCTACCTGAGAAATATTGCTTTTGGGGATAAATCAAGTCGCAGTATTGGCTGGTAATTGATGCCCTAACGACGACAAAGCCATTAGCGACGGGCGACGGTATTCGTACAGTCCAGTTAAGCCGTTGCTTGGTTGTCGCATTTCTCCGAAATCAATTTATTTTCCCATTTTCTCTTCAACCATGAACACATTCTAACACCGATTGTTACCTTGTGTTTTGTTTCTATGTCAGTGCCATGTTTGTTACTCTTACCTAGCAAAACACTTATAATTGTGTAAACACACAACTTACCTGCCTTAAAGTTCAATTACGACTCTAAAGAATCAAGTAAAAAGGTTTGGGTACTGTTAAACCAGTGGTTGCATTTAGACACTTGGATGATTCAGGCTCATGTAGTGCGGGCCCTTTGCCATACGTTGCTTGAGGAGATTCACAAATTGGCCAAGTTATTTACTGGTCATGTGAAATGTTCATTGTGCGGTTAATTTTGTGGAAGCGCTTACCTCAATGACGTCAATGCAATCTAGACGTTGCGCAATGGGTATTTAAGTACAAAAGAGCGCAACTCAAGCGGAACAACCAGTTGAGCTGCACCAATGCAAATGATACACTGAAAGGTTTTAAGTTCCGCCGTTGCGAATTATTTAACAAAGGAGGAACTCACTTTGGATAAAAAAGCATACAAATTTTCAAGACTCTTCTTTATTTAATACATAGGTTCCCAATCATTTTTTAACCTGGCACCCCTTTCATAAAGATAAAGTGGCATTCGCACCCCCTCATCTAAAAAAGCGAAGGCATCACAAAAACAGTCCGATTTCGCAGTATCTTCACTTTTACAATTGATATTCGTGATACGTTAAGCCTACTGACAACACAACAGAAAACACTCAGTCGTACTTCCATACCTTACTGCTCATTCGAAACTAACCTAGTGTTACTTTTCTGCTGCTTATCTGAAATGATCCGCTCATACCCTGACACACAATTACTCAGAACCACGCGCAAATTTTTCGAAGGGTTCAAACGGTTCCAATACTTCTTTTTCAAATAAAGTAGAAAGAAAACTCCAGATTTGCACAAGCATGTTGGTACAAGGGGCACTAGAATAGACAGGGTCTTTGTAGCTTACTTAATTTCTGGTAAATTTGCATTGGTGGAACACCAGAAACATTCGAGTTGTGTATCATCAAACGATTAACAATCTCGCCATGATTGCGCCATAAACGTTTAAACGTCAATGAGCGCTTAAAATCGCATCAGGGACCATTTTCAGCGTGGAAAACGCAGCGTGAAGTAGAGATAATAATGCACGCATTAGACAATTTAAATTGTAAAGTAGTAATGTTAGCTGGAATAATTAGGTTGGATGTTTTGCTGAGTAGGCCTAATAGCACTTGCAAGCCTTCGTAAAAATCGGTTCTTTTGAATGAAAGTGCATCCAAGAACAATAAACTCTCAACAATCGAAAATCGCATTTCGGACCCACGAAAATCTTGCTTCGGACCACCAGGGTCCGGAAACCCCGGTTGGGAATCGCTTATTTGATAGAAGGATGAGACAGGTTGTTGGAAAGCAGAGAAGTACTGTATTGGTAAAAATGAAAGCAATGGTAGCATTCTTCTTTGCCAGGAATAGCGACCACCACAAACCACAAAAAATCAGAACAAAACTTTTATTACCCATATATCGAAAGGTGCCTTTTTACAGCAAAGATTCAGTCGCTGATGATGTTATGCAGAGAAGTTATTTCACCTTTCAGATTACCAAGTAGGCCAATTGCAAGATAGGTAAAAACACATTGAAACCCATTTGCGCAACAAAGTTGAAAGCATATATACAAACCAGTGGCGACTCCGGCATTCGGGCTTAGCCCGAGTCTTTGATTACGATTTACATTGTAGAACAGAGCTTGCTTTGCTTGTATATTTGTGTCACCACCCACTTCACTAAGTAAGGTTGCAAGCACGGACTTTTTCATATATTTTCATTCCACGTCTGGCCTTTCGCGTTCATGTTACAGATGACCTCAAAATAAAAGGTATCTTTCGTGGTAGGCGTTCTCTCGACTTCGTTCGCTCGCGCTTTACTCGGGCTCAACCGTTAGAGCAGGGGTCGGCAACCTTTTTTGCACTGCGCACCGGTTTAAAACTGCAATTTTTTCGCGTACCGGCTTTCAAAAAACATCAAATGTTCAGCAATGAAAATTTATTACAACTCATAAGTTAGTACAACTTTGATTCAATGAGAACCTTGAGCTTGTTTAGCCGCAACGAGACGATCCCACCTAGGGATTGTGGAACTCAATGACACCCGCAATTTGTCCCTCACGTCCAGTCTGTTTCGTGATTTCGTCTTTGTTGCTGCCATCACAGAAAATACAGACTCGCATAAGTAGGATGTCGGAAATGGCAGCAAAGTTTTTAATGCTTTTATGGCAAGGTNAGGGTATTCTGACAAGACCTTCATCCAAAACACTGGTAGAGTCGTTGTATGAAAGATATACTCAGGCTACCATCATTTGCAATGTCCAGCAGTTTTTGAACATTTCTTTGCAGAAATGGATCCGTGTCTTTGCAGTTCGAGGGTCTTTAGCGCGTAGAAAATAGCGCTTGAACTCTTGTAAAAGAACACGCAAGTGACTACGCACAAGGTCGGAGAACACTTGCTCAGGCTTGCTGTCTTTCAAAGTTTCTGCTAATGTTTGAAATATGTCAAATACCCTTTTGTTTAAGCGCTGCTCCCACAATTTAAGTTTGTCTTTAAATGCAGCCACTAGATCTGCGAACTTGAATAGAGTTGTCATTTTGCCTTGAAGTGAAAGATTTAGTTCGTTGAGCAGATTGAAGATGTCGCACAAATAGGCAAGTTTGAGAACCCACTTTTCATCACTAAATTTGTTAGCAAGATCTGAATTTTTTTCCAGTGGAAACCTGGGTTCACGTAAGTGGTTCACGTAATTCAAACACTCTGTTCAATGACTTTTCTCGCGAGAGGCACCTTACTTCTCTGCGCAAGAGAAGGCATTTGTGCTCTGCATCCATGTCCTCACATAGATGATCAAACAGTCGAGTGTTAAGTGCACGAGCTTGAATGAGGTTGATCATTTTGACTATACCATGGAATACACTATGAAGCTCAGGTGACTTTTCGGCTCGCCAGCATTTCCCCGTGAATGACACAATGAGTGGCCTCGCACTCTGGTGCGACCTCCTTAATCGGAACAGTCAAACCAAACAGACTGCCTATCATGGCTGCAGCCCATCCGTGCACACACCGACACAAAACGACTGGTTCAGTCAGTGCCAAATTTACCTATAGGCTATATAGGCTTAAGCCTAGGGCCTCAAAATCCAAGGGGGCCTCCAAAAACTGTGGCACGCAAAGAGTCAATGGCCGGTATATGATCATTTAGATTAAACTTCGTCAAAAATTATGTCCTAATTATTATTCACGAAATTTAGTTTTATTCAACTTTCGTGGTGATAACGCCAGTCTTCCAACGAGCTTCCATGAATCTCAATATGACGGTTGGTCAAGCCGCATGCAAACTATTTTGTCGATATACTCAAAGCACGCTAGCAGCGTCCTACGTTTGCTGAATTGTACCGATTGTTACGTGTGACTCTATCAAAAGACGTTTTGGCCGTTCATGTTTGAAATGTACCTGATCAGTGGCATAACTGACGGGTGGCAGGGGTGCGAACCGCCTCCCCCTGCCAAGCTAAATGTAAAAACCGGGTCCCTACGTAGCTTGTATATCGGTATTTACTATTCTTTTGGTGTCAGTAGATTGTTGTGTTTTTGCGTTTTTCGGAGTGTTTTCCGGTGATTTCGGGTCTTTATATAGCCGTTGAATACTGGATTTGCTATTGTTTCTCAACTACTTCTGAGTGCTAGCCGGTGGGCTCCCTTCAGCTAAGTTTCCCCCTGGCTCAAACCTCTAGTTACGTCACTGCACCTGATCAAAGCAAGGTTGTACTGCAGATAAAAGCTATGTGTAGGGCTATCAGCAGTATCCTGCAATAAAAGCATAGTTGTTTCTTAGGTAACTGAGCAATACAGTAGTTTTGTCAGCGTTTGTATCGCGAAAAGCTCTACTGGTATTTTAGATGTGATTTTTTTCGTTTTGAATTTTCTTCAGTAAAGTCATTCAGATATCAGTTAAGTAAAGTCATTCAGATAAAGTCATTAAAGTCATTCAGATAAGGCATCAGTATAGAGCTTTATTCCTTAGCTTGATGGTCACTAACTGCTCAGGCGAAAGATCCTTTTCAAGATTCAAAAGAACTAAAAATGAATTGAACAGTCACAATATTCTAGNAAAGGTTGTCCACACCAAGCATTCGGTACATTAAAAGTGGCAGACTTAGGCAAACAAACTGTAATGAATGCTTTGATAATTTTGTTATGAAGAAGGCCAGGATAAAACCTTTTTAACTGTTTACTGTGTTATGTTCAGCCTTACTTGATCCGATGATTGTAGCTTTTTATTTCTTTATACGTATCTCAATAATGACAGCATAAGAGAAATTTAAACCTTGCAGTCCAGTCGCCACAGTGAGCATTGGTGAGCTCAGCCCTTCCAAATTTCAATATGAAACACTATGAATCAGTAAAGATTTTATCAAATTTTCATAATCGTGAACGTAACAATTACAACCATTTGGGTGCGTTTTACGTGACGTGTTTTGGTCGTGTGTGTGAGATCTTTACAGTCTTGGTAAGCGAGTTGCAACGTGGACCTCACGTTGTGCTTTAGTCTTTATGCCGCAACACATACTATATAGGTGCAGTGTGTTTGTTTGTTTTTTGAACACAGGTAAGAAAAAATATACGCGATTCTTAAAAAAACGTAGACCATGTGTTTTATCAAATATTTCAATTGTGGCGATTTCGGCTGGTTTGCCTGTGGCAGTTAATAATCCTGTTCCCGCCAGCCAAGTAGGGTTTCAACAAATCCGTGCAATTTAACGCTTTTGCGTCGAAGGCAGCAACAAACGCAGTGATCGCGGGCACTCCAGTAATGATTTAGAATATTTTACTGACCGTAGCCTACTTTCAGAGGGTCATTTTCGAATTTTCGCAAATTGATTAACGCTTTCCATTTTTTTCCTCGCAGCAATGGGAGAGGGAGCCTCACAAGTGGATTAGCCTAGTGCCTCGCATCAGTTAAATCCGGCTCTGGGTTCAGTTTTCCTGTGAAATATTCATTTAGAGACTTNAATAGTTGTNAGGCTGTGGTGTTTTTTTGGCAAGAACAAAGTACATAAAATGTCCTTATGAATATCCTCTTCATGAAGATAACGAGCAAAAACTAGCAGCACAGCTTTAATTTCAATATCTGTAGATTCATCTCACTGAATCGCAAACCATGGTGTCATTACAATAGGTTCTAACAATAGAGATTCAATGTGTTCTGCAATATCCTCAACTCGTAAACAGTGCGAGCCGAAAGAGAAACCTGTGCTATCCTTTTAGCTACCGATTCTCCTAAAACGTCACGGCAAATACCAATACACCCAGGTAGAATCAACTCTTGTGACTGAGCAATTGCACAATAATTCTCTCATTTTCACAAAACGTCCGAAAGTAATTGCGTCTATCGTTACAAAAATGTTTCAAAGCATTTAACCTGGAAAATGATACGGCCCTGTAACGAACTCCTCACGGACCTGCACCGGCCGCGGCCCGGTGGTTGCCGACCACTGCGTTAGAGCCCGAGCTGCTCTCTCAAGTACAAGTATTCTTTAAAATATAATTCATATCAGATTGAATGTTTTTTGAAGCAATGAATTTGCATGGAGCGTTAGATTTGAATTCCAATCTATGTACACTTCCCATTCGAGAACAATTTCAAACGAACGATAAATTGTTCAGTAACTTGGGCGAACATGAATGAGCCTGGTACGCCAAGGAGCAACTCGCGTCATCAACTCTGTGATGTACATTACGCAACAATGAACGCGTTCTCATGAAACTTCTCATTTATTGTTGCGTAACTAACGTCACAGAGCAACGATAGTGTCAGCCAGAATGAAAGCAAATGGAAATCCCAGTGACGCAAGCCTCCAACGGTTGCATTTTCTTGTACAGTATAATCGCGATGTGTAGATCAGTTTGCTTAGAAAACCTTTTTTGTTTCTGTTTCTACTGTTAAATTGCAAATGGAGGAAGACATAGTACTAGGTATAACTCTGTGAAGATTGAGTCATTGGGACTAGAAATATTGTGGAAAAGCGAGACATCATAAGAGCAAGCAGGCCGATTCCTGCACTGAAAACAACGTTGGCACACGAACATTGCAGATGAAATTGTATGAACATCTGTTACATTTTTCTNTATTTATTTTGTATGGACTGTGTGCGAAATATGTGATGAGCCCTAGTGACGCTGTTGAACCGGAGTCGGCTTTGATACAAACANAATCCTGATATACTGCAGGCTGAGGATCCACTTTACAGTATTATTGTGGAAATACAACTTCCTGCAACAAAATATGTCACTCCAAACTGACGTAAATGCTAACACTCTGCAATTCAGTAAAGCATGTGTAATTAGCCAAACTTGGTTGCAGAGCTCTACTGACACATTCATGTGGTCGGGCTAGAGATGATCGCTAGCTGCACTTGCAAGTGATCGCAGTATATGGAGAAGCCGAAGTATTGCGTAAATAAAACTTTACTGAAATTTTACGTCTAGTAGCAAGACAAGTGTTAATCCCGCAATTCGACAACATAAGCAGTAGCAACTGGTAAAAAGTAAAGGAAGCGAAGCCAACAAAAGTACGTCTTCAAAGCAGTGGAATGTGGTGGCTTCATCAGTGTCACCAGAAAAAAATTTGTTCTGCTGAAAAAGACATTTTTTGTGGTTAAAAAAAAGTTTTCCATTTTGTCACGCCGTGGCTCATCAATGTCATCATGTCAGTGTTTCTTTTTTACGTAGACCGCATACCGTTATTCCATACAAAGGTAATGCAGCATAGTTTTGCAGCACTGTTTCACACAAACAAATCGGCTTTTTGAAAAGAACAGCAGCAATTGACTTTAAATGTAGCTCATCCGTGCCGCGACACTGGTGACCCACGGAAAACCCCGTGCTGGCTCATCAGTGCGAAACTGTCGTGTCAAAATGTTTCCCCTTGCTCGACTTGCCAGCAAACACCGTAGTTTGTCAGCTATCTATTTATAAAGTAACAAAAATTGTTATTTAAAGACCTCGACGCAGTCTAAACATTCAGCAAACTTTTTAATAGGAAAGCAATTTCACGTAAGTTTACGCATCGTTAGTCCTGAAATCGTATTCAAATAGAATGTTAGAACTTCTGATGAGCTTTTCCTGGTCACTTCCAGAACCTACAGCAAAAACTTTAGAAAAGACGTAAAATTCATTTTAAAAATTTATATTCTCCAAGAATTTTTTCCATGCGTTTATGAAAAGTATTTATGAAATATTAGGCCGGTTTGAATTTTATGTATCCTTACAGTTTTTTGTAACCTTACTTGCTCCAACAAAATCCTAGCAACAGGCCTGGATTGGGGATATTTGTTTTCTCGAAATTATGACATTTGCAAAGGATATTTAGACCATTTCGCAAATGAGTTCAGCACTCTAGATTACCTGGTAAACAGATATGAAAACGGTCTTCATTTTAAAGCCCGAACGCAGCTCGAGTCCCAAATCACAAGCCCGAACTCGACGCGACATTTATTTTTGAAGCCCGATTTAAGCCCGAAAGCGAAATTTACCGAGTGAGTCAAGATATGCGCAACTTCGGGGTATTTGTGGTGTGGCAAAGTAAAAATGGCTAAATGATTCACAGTTAATCATTTTCTATTGAAGATTTAATCAACTCGATTGCTTCAACAGTAATCCTTGCCTGATGCTGAATCTAACGAAATCGTTCTTAAAACAATTAAGAATCTCGTAAGTGATGGATCTTTTCAACGCACTCCATCGCGTGGTGCATTCCTCACCGCTGTCACGTTCTCAAAAAGCGTGTAAAACCAATTCGAGCAGAGAACAAAAAAACGCAGCTGTGTTTACAAATTTCAATACTAGAATTAACTGAGAAAAAATTACAGTCACTTCACTCACAGAAGTCACCGCGGTGAGCACAACAAATCTACGTCACGAACGAAAAAAGTCGTTACTCTGAATATTCTAAATAAAAATTGTATGCAGGCCCGAAATCGGCCCGAAATATTTTGACAAACTTAATCCCGAACCCCGCCCGACCCGGAAAGCCTGGGCCCGACTTACATCTCTGCAGGGGAAGCATCTGAGTTACGTCGGCGCGCACTTAAGATCCAGCTCATTACACAGATTGAGAATGAGCGAAGCTACAAGTCTTAAATCTCTGTTTTGTTTGGTCTTGCTGTTTGCTTTTTAATTGAATTGGACAATTTTCAAATGTCCCACGCTCAAGCTAGGGTTTTGAGAAAATAATCAAACTGCTTTTTCAGGAGCCCATCGCAAACCATGGTTTATGTCGGGAAGCATAGACTGAACAATGCTGACCTGAGTCAAGTCAGGTTGAGCGTCAATGAAATTATTGTGCATCCTCACTACAGCAGCAGGTACAACAACATTTTTTTTTTCATTTAAGTTTGAAAAACTTTATGTATTAGAATCGGTGTGTTTGTATTGTCAGGAGAGTTTTTAATTTACAACCAAAATACCGTTTAATGTTCGTAACTTGGCATTCTGAGAATTTCCAAGAAAAAATGAGTTCTAACCAAATTTATGTCAACAGTGGATGGAGGTACACACACGTTACACTTTCCAAAAATTTTGAATGTGTTCTGCTATGTAACGTATACCAGCACAGATAAAATGTCAAACTTATGTCTTCCCGATAAATACAGTATTTGATTTGAAAGAAGCTTTATTTTGAAAAATGTTGGTTCACACTTTGGATCACTTCTGTTTTTTATTCATATCTCTGTGATCAAGGAATTTTTTCAAATCACTTGCTTCACAAAACTATTTATTGGGCGTTCCGGAAGCATAACGGAGTCTTGGAATGAGTAGGACCAGCTTTGATATCTGTATTTGCCAGCTAGTGTGGCAACTTCTTCCCAAGTTTCAGAAATTGACAGATTCTACCACTAAGTAAACAACTGTGTTGGAATTACCTTTTGGGCCTATAGCATTATGCGCATAAGTTGAAAGCGTACCATTATGACGTGATCATTTGCACTACAAATTTGGTGGTCAAACAGGGGTATGCAAAGGTGCTCCAAGACATACACGTACTTTTTAAGTGTTTGCGTAGTGAAATTTTAACGTAAATGTGCAATAACTATAGGTACATTTCTAATCATTTTGCTCATGATTACAGTCAAGGAGTACTTGATAGACAAAAGATTGTCCAATGGGTACATTACTAAAAAAGTTTGAGAACCACTGCAACAATCAATGGTTTGTATAATTATGCGCAAGAAACGCACAACTGAGAAAAGTTATTATTTTTGGAGCATGATAAAAGTTGAAGATCAAAGATAATTAAGATGTCTCATTGACTTTAGACTAACGTTTCGATAATGAATGGAATAATACTAAGCATCGCTCTCCTAAAAACTAATAACATGCGTAGCGAAAGGAAAGGCATTAGTGAACCAAGAATCACGGAAAACTTATTAGCAAACCTTCATGTAAAGTCTTAATTGTGAAAATTTGTGAATATTGCCAGGGAAAGCAAGACTCTCCGAGAAAAGAGAGTGGTGCCGTTTTCACGTAGGCTGTGGAGCTGGTTTGGAGTAGTACTTGCATTGTTAATGGTGTTTTGAATGCAAAACAGTATTTCACAGAAACGTGATGACCTTTAACGTTACAAAACCTCGTTTACACTGACTCTGTCACGTATTCACTTGCTTGTGCCACGCATCCCTGAGTGAACTTGCTTTGAAATTGTAGGATTAAATCAAGACAATTGAGCCAAGTCCGACAAGATACTAAGCGACAGTGTTTTCACTCAAACGTTATTTGGGCCACGAAAGAAAAAAGATTGGGAAACACTTGTTTTAACGAGTTTACTTGTTTCAATTTCAACGCGTTCATTGAACGATGAAATGTATTAAATATTGTATTATATAGAAGTACATGGTTTGTTACCATGTTTGAAATGTAACACATGTTTCAAACAGCACGTTGGCTAACGACATAGCTCTTATTCTGGTCAACCAAACCATTGTGTTCTCGGAGATGATCCGTCCTGTTTGTTTACAAACTTTGAGCTACGGTAACGTGGAAGTTGCTGCAGGAACCATCTGCATTGCTACTGGATGGGGAAGACTCTGTAAGTTTTGTGGGTCTTGGCAACATTTAATAGCTTTTGTAGCTAATCATGTTCTAAAAATTGTACATACCAAATAAAGTCAACAACTGAGTACACGGCCTCGATTGCTTTTGTTATGCTGGAGTAGATTAAAATTGAATTGATGCAATCAGATAGGGCAGGAGATGCGGCAGTGAATTTAGTCAACCATACTTTTTCGTCACCCTTCAAGTTAAGTGCAGCAGCACTTGCAACTGACCAACTGCACTAAAATAATGGAAAGGAACGTGGTGGAATTGGAAATGGTTAGAAAGTGAAGCCGTGGCATGCGCTGTTTTCATTTGGCAAAAAAAATGCGAAAACAAGCTGTTTTGCACGAACTTCCTAAACATTTTAAAACTTTTGGTTTGTTTTTGAAGCGAAACTCTTTGATTTTATTATTTCACGTAGTTAACCGCACGAATTGGCTGTTCGCAGATCCTGAAACGAGTATCGTACCTGACGAATTACAACAAGTTCGCGTGGCGATTGTCAAACGAAGTTCTTGCATCAGTTCCTATGGTGCAATACCCAGTAACACCATATGCGCTGGAGATTTCTCACTCGGCGGAGTAGATACTTGTTCGGTGAGCATGATAGAGCTTTTTTGTTGTGTCTTTGTTTAGTCAAATATGTGTCGATGACAATTGAGATATAAGTGAATGCATAAAAAAAACAAGTAAGAAAAAGTCATCATTCGACAAATTATGAACGTTTTCGGATCTGGATAAGAATCGTAAAACTTCAGAACTTTGACAGATCCATTGATTTCTGTTAACAATTATGTACATATGAAGTTTGAGACTTGTATGATAAATAAAAGCCACTCATGCCATTTAGAGCAACAAGCAGTATCGTTTTGAAACGCATTTGGGCAGGTATATTTTTTACAAAATGATAAAAGTGCAATGTTTCGGGCTTAATTCACTCGGTTTTATATGGAAACGGTTACAATGATGTCGCCACTCAAAATAGAACAGAAAAAATATCATTAAATTAAACCTCTCCAAATACAAAACCTAATCTCCAAATACAAAACCTAAAGAGAAAAAAGTGGGGGGACATGGCATATTATTTCCCCCCCCTTCTGAAAAAGTGGGGGAACACGTCTACCGTGACCCCACCAAATTGCGCCCATGCCTGGGGGTAATTGCCTACATGAAGGGGTACATTTACGGTTAGAAACAGAACAGAAATATATAGTTACATATCTTTGATTTCCAAAAATGTACACATAACAGTAAACATTGTAAAAAGCTGTTATGTGCTTATTTCTTAATATAGGCTATCTGTGATTAATCATGATAAAATATTTTGTCATAAGAAATTTTAGGGGTACGTGTTCATCTGTCGAAAGATTGAAGGGGTACATGCTTATCTTTTGAAATGCTGAAGGGGTACATGCTCATCTGTCGGAATGCTAAAGGAGTACATGGTCAGAGAAAGGTTGGGAACCCCTGATGTAGATGTTGAAGACAAGGGGTGCCAGGACGGATCCTTGTGGCTGAGGGACGTCGTTTTTAAGGTATCGAAACCTGCTCTGTTTGTCGTTACCGGTGGTAAGGGGGAAGTTGCAATGACCAACTCCATGATCAAGCGGAACATGCGCCTGTTAAGCAGTAATCGCAGTTACTTGCAGGTACAAGCTGGAGTCTGTTTGGTTCATAATCGTCTATTGTTTCTTCACAGTAGGTAGTGCGAAATTTTAAAATTATCATTTGTGATCTTTGTTGGGTAGGAATTGGCAGAGTTTGGGTTTATAAAGGGAGGAATGTGAAAAAACTTTTGAAACCACTGAGTTAGACAATATCCAACGTAGGAAAAAATAACAGAGATACAGTATGCTTGCTTGGTAAAAAAAGATGAGACTCTCATACTTACTGTATAAGTGTCATCTGCCATATGCTTGGTTGCTTTGTTTTTGTCACGATTATAAAAAAACTAGGAAGAATGCGAAAAACGCCGTATGCTTCAAAATATCCAAGGATTTTTTATTGTAGGGAGATTCTGGAGGACCACTGATTTGCCTGATCAACGAGACAGCCATGTTTCAAGTCGGCATCACTTCGTTCGGAAGGAGCTGTGCAAAACCCGGCTTCCCTGGAGTGTACACCAAAGTGAATGCGTTTTCATCATGGATAAATCAAGGTTCTGTGTTGTATTTTAGTGTATGCTGATGATGAGACAGATTTGTTTTAATAACCACGGTTCGAAAAATTCCTATAAAATCAGTCTGAATATAAATTCGCCTATGACTTCATCACATAAACGTAAAAAAGCATAACAGAAATGAACGAAATGTACCTAAAGCACTGTATGTTTTCTAGAAATCGTTTGTTTTGGTTGGTTCTATGAGTTTTTAAAACAATGTGAGATGAAAAATGCAATTAAAACAATTTCCTTCAAATGAACTTGTGTAAGTCAGAACCAATTAATCCTCGTGTTTTGCTCACAGTTGTCGAGACGAAAAGCCCGTCTCTCAGCCTTGAGTATGCACAAACAAAATCATCACCAACATCATCAACACACATCATTACGAATGACGAAACGAGCATTCCGTCAACAACTACTAAAATAGAATTTTCAACGCAGGTATTACAACTGAAACCTCTCCAGGAAGCTCTTATGTTTCCTTTGTGGTAGGCCTGGCATAAGAGCAGCGCGCAGTGCTACTGCCACATGTGCTTCTTCAGTTTTAGCTGATTGCTTCCTGTTTGCAAAAGTTAACATTGGCTCTTTTGTTAACAGACAAGGCAAACGACAGGAACTGAAGCCACTACTGCAACACTCCCGACGCTACTAACAAAACAGCCTGCTACTGCTGCTACTACGGCCGGTGGGTTTTATGTAATTTGTGTCGGAACATATCATAATGGGGTAGAACTTTGCTAGAGAGGTAACAGTTGTCGTGATAAAGAAATCAATGCTAAAGAAAACAATTTTTAGTCAATGAACACAAAACCATTAGTTTGCGTTCAAGAGAAATCAGCGTGTTTGAAACATGATGTATATAAACCATGATAATATATTATCAATATTTCAAGTGCACTCCGAACACCGATCATGCATGCTGTTAAAGAGTGGTGATATAATCAAACATGACCACCTTAATTTGGAGAAATACAAGTAAGGAAGGCAACCGCCTGGAATAGAATCACTCGTATGAGCGAATGAGCAGTGGAAACCAACTTGGGAATTGTCGTCAGACAATTCATACAGACAAGCCATGCATCCACTTTTATGTGGTTATTGCATTTTGACTTTGATCTACGTATTATGGCGAGTTTAACCTCGTTTCTGCTTCACTGCAATCACAGTATCAAGCGAAAAATTAACTTTTTCCACCTTCGTCTTTGTGCTTTGTCAAACTGGATGCCTGATTTTTGTATTGCTAATTACAACTCCAACTAGTTTGCATGTCTTCCTCAACACGTATGTGTAGTATATATTCATATTTATATAGTATTTTTTAGTCTTTATCTCATCTGGAAACGACTTTGATTGTTTTTATTTGTTACAGGTTCGGTTTCAAGATTTTCACCACACCAAGCTGCTCTTTTTACTTGCATGGTCATTTTGTTTCTGCGTGACTTGATTTATGACTAAAATGTTACCTATGATTTACACGTTGACATGCAGTCGCCTCAATTTTATTAGTTTCAGGCTGATATCTATGCACTTCAATTGTAAGTTCGTAAAACATAGCATGCGGTTCAATTCAGGTCGTGTATTTGTGATTGCGGTCGTGTATATGTGACTGCACATCAAATGTCGTTCTGAGACTCACT
>JGI24158J21664_10004674_pt1 | contig 17662 bp, 10 predicted proteins | sample Ectturendosymbi3_FD_21664 | JGI IMG/M metagenome (IMG submission 21664)
AACTGTCATCAAACCTCAAAGCAAATTGCTATGGGTGCCGTAAATTATTATTCTTTTCTGTAGTGCCGCAAGCCTAAAAAGGTTGGGAAACACTGATCTAATTACTTGAATCTAGAAATTTGCTGGTGCAGCTTATACCAGCAGTGTTGATTTCAACATCTCGGCCAAAGGTGATACCTTGGTTTTCTGGCCATTCCCAGGGGAATAGTTGCTTAACACCTTTGGTTCCAAGGTACAATATTTTCATGCTTTGAGCCACCTTTCTTGTGTCACTTTGCACCACTGTAACTCGCTAGCCGATTAAGCTAGAGAGATGTTCAAACCTTCTGAATATGTGGGGAGTCTTCTAATTTAGTTGTAGAATTTTGGAAAGTTTTGAATTTTTGTTTCTTTTTGTGGGTGACATAAATGGGGCAACGTTTACACTTTTTTGGCCGAGGTCACCGGGCCTTGGGCACCAACACCAAGAGCCAATTTTTTGACTCAAGTTTTTAGTGGAAACTAGGTTATGATACGAGTCTACAAAACCCTTGATTAGCCATCTAGTGTTTCTGGTTCAAAAGTTATGGCCAAAAAGGCACTTTTATGCATTTTGCAAATAAAATATTTTGCAAAAAATAAATGGCTGTAAGCAGCACTTTTTCAGTTTGGAAAATCATTCTGAAAGTTTAGTCAAGTCCTTATCAATTTCTGAAGATGCTCATATGCCAGTCATGCTGTTTTTGATGGTTCTGTTTAAGAAACCTCAGTGAATTTGTGTTTTTCATTTAAGCTTAATGCAGCTTAAAAGTAATTTAGATGCCAATCTTCTACCATAGTTCTGATATGTTACCCAGTTTAATTTTGCACTGATGTGTAATCCTAAGATTTACAGTTGATAAGAAAGTCTTAGGCAGCAATGAAACTTTTTTCATTCAAGTTTGCTTTTTATCTTGCTTGTTAATGTTCAGGTAGACTTAAATATGTTGTGATATTGTGATTGCATGTAAGGATCGATGGCTAGCACAACACCTAACAGAGATAATGGTTCTGTAACACATGCCCGAAGGAGAAGCAAAGACTCATCGACTCCAGACAGGTGTGTAACACAATGGTGAAAAAATTTACATTTTTGAGAAAAGCATGGTACAAAGTTGTGTTGTTTGGCAGCATTTCCCAGTATTCAGCTGCCACAAATCTCATAAATCCAAGTTTTACTATTCTGGTTATTACTTCAACTTTGTTTATTCTCCGTAATTTTGCCTGAGACCTATTCAAGTAGGTTTCCTCATAGTAATGTTTTTTTCCCTAATACATGCAATGTACCAATAAGAAAAGGAATATGGGCAATGTTCAATGTAAAGTGCAACAACAAAAATGCAAGAAGACAAAAGTGATGGTGAAGTTATAGTAAAATTTTAAGTGAAAGTAAAACAGTGTTAAATGCACGAGAAAACCATGTTTGCTAAATCACTGAAAAGCAGCATAAAATACCTAGTACAGTAGAATTTGCCTAATTCGTCACCTCAAAGGGATTAGAAAAAAGTGACAAGTTAAGGCGAACTGACAAATTATGCAAACAGATAAAAACTCTATCATAGAAACTCGTATACTTTATCATAGTAACTCGTATACATACGCAGTGCTCTTATTTAAAATACAAGTTAATGACGTTGTGGTTGAATGCAACAATTAATTCCTCTGCTTTATTTGGACTCTTCCATTTTATCAAGCACCTTTTAAAAACTTTAATAAACTATTCCGCATTCTCTCAATGGGGAGTCGGGTCGCGCTTCGAACCTCATGTAGAAATTCAATAAACAAATTGCGAGGTGCAACAATTCTCAGATAAAGATCCTTAATTTGTTTGAATCCCCACACGTACTAGCTGTTTAGACATCAAAAGCGAAACCGCAAATGACGAATTAGCCGAACGAAATGCTTCTCAGGGATAGAAAGAGTGACGAATTAAGCCAATTGGCGAATTAGACGAACGGAAATGTACACAAAAGATAGGGATTCTGCTGGGACCAACAAAAAAGTGACAAATTGATGAATTAGACAAGTTCTACTATATATATACTGATTTTTTTTGGGTCATTTTTCGGTCATAGACCGAAATGATTTTGAAATGACTGAAAAGAATTTAGTCATTTCGGTCAAAATGTGTGAAAATATAGGCTAAAAAACACTGTTACGGCGTGTTTTAATGCAACTGTGAGACATGAGCGAAATGTTTCAGTGACCAAAATGTCTCAGCAAAAATGATTGAAATGTCTCAGCAAAAAAGAAAAACAAAGTAGCTATATATATACTAGCAGGGGACTAGGGGTACAAAAATGTAGTCTCGTGCAGCATGACCAAAAATTTTGTGTGCATTATTAAAAATTTTTGTCCACTACTAACATTCACAGAAAAGTTTGCACCCTGGTATATAGCAATTGAGCAGCAAATCTACATGGTAATTTAGCAAATCATTACAAGCAAATGCTTTTGCAGTACTTGTGTAAAATTTGACCTATGTTTTAAGATAAAATGTGACTCTTGCTTTTCAATATTATACTAAATAGCTTGGAACAATGACTATTTGTTCAGTTAATATAACTATCTGTTAGGTTATTGGTCAAGATGCTTTGTTAACAATAGCTTTTCATATTTGTTTTTGTAGGATTGTATGTTGATTCATCTAAAATAAAAAGGTCAAGTCACATGTACATAGAAGCCATGTTTTAAAACAAATGGTCATCTTCCTTTGAGTGCTATGCTCTATATACTACTGCATCTTTGCCATCTGGCACCTTGTCTAAAAATGATATTTGTGTATGTTTTCCCTGGACTATAGGTAGTGCCATTATGCAGCCACTAATTTAGTTCAAGTTCTGAATTGCAGAAATTTATTTGTTTGTGTATGTCAGGTTATTGTTGACATGCGTAATTGAAACAAGCATGCTGATACATCAAGTAATTTCATAACAAAATAGGCTAGCAGTCATTACCACAAATCTCTTGAGCATGAGGTTTGTTTTGTGTTGAAATTGGTATAAATAAAATTTTTTTGTTTTTCTTGCTCTTACAAGTTACGATGCAATGACACACATCAAATATTGTGTCTGAAGTTTGCTAAGAATTCTGTTTTAACATTATTATATTCAAAAAATTATGAACTGTTTCTCATAGTCTTATAAAATTAAGAAAGCCTGGTGTGTTATTTTACAACTGGCCATTTATTTGTTTGGTTCACCATAAAAATTGACTTCGTTCACAGACAGCACTTGGATGCTTGCCTTTAATGTTTTTTCCTAGCCTATTCCAAAAAAATTGAAACATTTTTGACACAGTTAATTATGCTTTGCACTTCAAACAATTTTTGTTTCCTCATTTTTGAAATCTTGCAATTAAAGTGATTAGTTTATAAATCATTGAACCTTTCACAGGTGTCCTATTTGCTTGACTGAACCAGACAATAAAGCTGTCACAGATCAATGCTTTCATGCATTTTGTTTCGATTGCCTGAAAGAATGGTCTAAAGTAAAGGTGAGCAACTACTGTTGGCTGCTTTCAGCCATAGCAGATGGTCAGTGGTTAGTTATTTGATTGTAATTTTTGTGTGGTTTGAGTATACTTGCCCGAAAGGGTGCCTCATAAATGAGTATCTTCTGTTGCCATGCTTTAGAAATCAGGAAAACCATTCTGGTGATGCACCTGCCTGATAGAACCTGGTTACTAGCTAGTCTGTGCAACCATGTTATGGCACAGTAATACTCTGTCAGGCATAATCACGCACAAAACATCTTATTCAAATGAGAGCATATTACATGTTTGCAAACCCAGGTGGTAATCGTTAAGCATATTCATGTTGCAGTTATCTATAAATCATACAAGTTTTGTAGTCGCAAATGCCTGGAACTAAACTGTTGTACTTCAAGAAAATTCAGATTCAAATGTTTTTGTTTGACATCTCATTCCTGATGTTGCAACCTCTCCGCTGGCCACAGCAGTTCTCTGGGGGCCACGAGTAAAGGCCTTTACTAGGTAGCTTTGCCGTGATATTGCATAACGCAAGTGTCACAATATATTAAGTATCAAGTACTCGCCAGTTAAACTTAGAAAGGTGCCACGGCTCATGAAAGTTGAGAACCACTGCTTCAAACAATGACTGAAACAATAGATGGCTGCACATGAACAAAATTTACAAGTCTTTTATTCACATCAGTGCACATGCTAAGTTTTACCAGAAAATTCTGTAACCATTGTGGACTGTTTTACATCATAAAGGTGGTAAGTGGTAAGGGGATTATCTAGTTGGGCCTTGAGGTGCATGTTAGATTATAGTTGTGGTGCAATCGAGCTGAATAATGGCCCATTGCCCCAAATAGGTAAATAAAAACTTGCAGATTTCTTGATTGGATTGTGGTCTACAGACCCCCTGAAGCAATCATGGAGCTTAGGTTAAGAACCCCTGGCTTTTCGCTTAAGAACCCCTGGTTTAGATGAAAAGTTTTAAAACCCTCACACTGTGGCAAAGGTATGAATTGCTGTATTACATTTATTGAGTTAGTGATTATTTTGATTTAGTAAAGCCCAATCAAAGACAACATAAAAAGCAAATGCTGTTCTTAACTGCTGAAAAATATGGCGGAAAGTTTAGAATCTTGGAATGACATCACCGGGAGATTTCCACTTTTTTGCACATGCTTTAGTAGTAGATTTGAGTTGAATGTGCTGTAGCACTTGGTTGAGTTCTAAGTTTGGCTGCATGTTGTAAAAACTTGGAAGTTATAAACATGAGCACACGGAGATGGTAATGGGGTGATGCACTGAAACGGCGAAATGAGGTCATAAAACCTACAATAACCGACTCTGATGTGTGGATGAAAGGTTCTAAAACAAATGCCATCTATGATTGATGCAGTTGTAAGATGCAACACTGCAAGGTATATCAAAAACAATGTTAAAAAAGTTCATTTTAAAGTGTGCAGTGTGGTTTTTACCAAACCTCTCACCAGTGCTTTTCAGGAAGCTCTTGTAGATTGCGTTTTATAAATATTAAGTTTCATAATTAAGTGGAGCAGTACACATTGTGAAAAGGCCCTGCAAACCAGAGGCAAAACTTCTCAAATTTAGATAACATGTCTTGCATTAACTCGTCACAAGTTAGCGTTCGTCCTAGCTTAAAGTGTGACCTTTAATCTACATTTTTTGCAATGTATACCGCCCACTTTATGCACGCTGTATGCCATTTGCAGTTAACCTGCTTGTTATCGAGGAAACCTTCAGTCTGCATCTCTGTGCTCATGGATTGGACTGCGTCTTATAGTCAGTCAAGCTACTGGTTGCGAAACTGTTGTCTGAGCTCGTGTGTTCACATTGTGGTTTTTCATTGTCATTGATTTTTCAGCCCGAATGTCCGCTGTGCAAGACAGTATTCCGCTCCATCTTATACAACATCCGTGGAAACGACGACTATGACCAATTCTTCGTCACTCAACCCGTTTTACCTCGTTTCCCGTCTGAAGATGTCTACGCCGTGCACCGAAGGTCTTGCAATTAATTTTGCAGTGAAGTGTTTTTTACTTTGGCCTACGCTTATCGCTAGGGCTTCAACTTGAAGTTCGTCTTCGGCTTATGCTGAAGTCAGATCAATGTGCACAGCCTGTGCAACTGTTCTGAGCTGGTTTTTTTTTTCGCTGAGACATTTCCGTCGTTTGTCACATAATGGCAGGTTTTTTTAAAGGTGTGTTAGGCTTAGAGACTCGATTCGACCCTAGAATTGAAAATCGGGTCCCTAGAAACAACGAAAATTATCATTAGACCCCAAGAATCCGAGAAAATCGGGTCCCTTCAGGTGCATGCCGGGTACCTAACATTTTTCTTTAAAAAACCTGCATAATTGTATTAAAACTCACCGTGACAGCAATCACTAGCGAGCCTACCTTTTCAGACATTATGACCGAAAAGACTTAATTTATTTCGGTCATTCAAAAAAATAATAATTTTTAAATTATAATTGGTCTATCACCGAAGAAACCAACCCAGGCACTGAGTCGTTATGTGTTGAACGTGTCGCAGGCTCGCCGACACCTTCGCCCACTTCATGTCGGCCCAGGTCCACGAATGGCGATCGCCCATCCGACTGCAACAGGAGAACGTTAACGCAGCGCTCATTGCTTCGACCAACATCGAAATCATCCGAAGACGACGCTTGTATTACAGACACAATCACAGGGTGAGGTTGTCTTTGAGGTTTTTAAGGAATGGTCCGAGTGTAGTTTTCGATTGTTACAAGGCTGACGGTGAATAGCAACCGAGATACAGTATTGGGTTAATTGCCTCCGTGGACTGTTTTGGTTGCTCAAAACAACGAAGAACCCGCCTCCTGAAAAAATTTCCTCTTAGAAATGAAATGATCGAAAAGGTTTAACAACAATGTTTTAATTGTAACTTTTTCAGAATCAAATATAATGAAATTCCCATTATTTCGGAAATTTTGCTTGTCAACACCATAAATTTTTCCAATCAACACGGTTGACCCACGTAAATTAGTTTCGCAATTACAGCCTTATCAAATTCCGACCAAGGTGCTACAGTCAAACGAAAGAATGTATTTTAAACACACTTCGGGCAATGGTTGACAGCAGAAACAGGCAACTTGGGAACCTTTTTCATAAAGTCAAAAGAGTCAAATGCGCGTTAATTTAGCAAACTATATGCCTGCAGCTACAACTGAAGTTTTTGCGTTAACATCATCAACTATTATATCTAACGCAAAAGTGAACAATGCAAGTCTGACGTGCACGTATACCATCTTTAGCGGAAGCAATCTAACATTTTAGTAAATTTTGGCTTAATAACAAAAAATTGAAATGTTACATGATGAAAGCCGCCCGGCCTTGATTGAAAACAAAGGTTTCAAGCAACTCTGGCTTTAACGAGGCTTGTTTATGACACTTAAAACGCTCGCATTCCGAACAAACAAAGTGTCTTAGTTTTTTAGCTGCAGGAATTAAGACGCAATTACGATCAGTTTTTGTTTATAACTCTTTAACGTGATTGTGGTAACAGTGTCAACTTCGTAGGGTCACTGCACACCAGTGTCCCCTCCAAGAAAATTTTACACTGAGCAAATGTTTGTTTTAGTGGGCAAGCAAGGGCGCAACCAGGTGCAATCGCAACTAGTGAAGCGTTTCCAGCGGTGAAAGGTCTATGGCTATGCGTTACATAAACGACATGAGATTTTGAATGCTGCAAGTGCGCGAAAATGGCATTGCACTGCGCAAATTATCTGGTGGTGCTGCGCATTTGCGCACCTTAAAGGGAACACTGCTGCAGACCCTTCGTGAGCATCAGTCATATTTTACTGCCGGGCCCAATATACGCTGCTTCCGTGTCGGCTTCCTTTTCTAAATCGTGACTATTGTAAGCAGCCCGCTTGGTACTACTTACTGAAGGGTGACCAACGCAACAGGAATTGGAGGTCTGTGCAAGCGAGCGCATTCATTACCAGGGAAGGCTGCGCATCTGCAGTGTTCAGCTGTAGTCACAAGGATTTAGAGTCTAGCGTTTTGCCTCGATTTAGAGAGCATGACATGAGATTGTGGTGTTGTTGACGGAAAATACACCGAGAAGTGTCGCATTAGGGCAGTGCAGACTACGTGGCCAATGCATGGCTTGTAAAGATCAGTGTGGATGATGTTTTTCTGGGCGCTAACCTATTTTTACGAGATTTTTTGTCAGTTTATTGTACTTGTTTCGTTTCTTGTTGAACACAGGATTTAGTTACCTATTATTTTGAGTAGAGTGAAAATTAAATAATTGAATCATACACCAACAAAGTACCATCAAAAACTCTAAGCTTGCTGGAAGTTTTCGAGGAATCAGCCGACTGGGCTCTGCTTTCATCTTTTTGCAGTGATTCAAAGTTGAATGTGCTGAACTTTCACATATCTGTACTCAAGTAACTGGTCTCCACACGGATGAAGAGTTTGAATCAGTCAACAAATCTTTAATAGGAAATCGGTCAAACAGATTCTATTTGAAAAGGTTGTAGGACTGGCGATGCGTAGTGTTACGAGAAATCGGTTGAAAAGTTACGTTTTTCTCCAAGTGCAGAGACGCGTCAGGGGCCGGGTTTTTGAATCACCATTGCGTCTTCGTGAGGAACGTGTTTTTTTAACGCGTGTATGCGTTGTGGATAAATCACAAGACTTTAAGTGCCATGTTTACGAGTCAGGCAAATCGCCTGACAGGTTCTTAACATTGACCTTCACACTCAGCGCGTGCTTTTCATGTTACTTTCGTGGCAGCCTCGAGCTTTTCTACCGACTTCAGCGACACTTGCGCTTGCTGGGAAACATGTTCAACTGCTATTAAGTGCTTGTGCTGAAGCTCCGCACTTTTTTATTAACAGATAATGAATGACAGGATTTAAAATATCGCCCCCCCCCAAAATGTTCTGGTGTACACCTGAGCAAAAGGAAAGAAGTAGTAAAGCGTAACAGTTCTAAATCGCTCGTAGGGCATGAATCTTGGACAGTTTTGGTCTGAGACGACGTACATTAGCCAGCACAAAATGTGATGATGACTTCATTTCGCTTGTTCTTGTTCAAATCATGCCTTTCACGTTGCCAAGCTTCTGCTTCCGCGAGATGTGGCTGGCGTTGAAACACAGGTTGTTGTTGTCCGCTGCTGTCACTCTGCTCAAAACGTTTTGATTTCTTTTATTTCGTTTGTGACGCAACAATGCTTTCTTCTGTTGCCCTGCAGGTGACGCACGTGAACAATAAGAATAAAGTCCGTGATATTTCGCCTACATTTTTCCGCAACAATCCGGCGCAGATTCACCGCCTCGCGCCTTGGATCAGAAGGGAGCTGATTATCTTGTTTGGCGCTAACAATATGTAAGTTCGTTTCGCTTCCGATCTTGAGATGTGCACACGGCTCATCGGCCATACAGACACTTATGTATGGGCCGGTTATGCGAGCTGTGTAGCTGCGGAGGAGAATCGTTTGTGTTGCAGGTGGTGGTTTCAACTTGGCATTTGCACATTTTTGATGCCAACGTGTAGTGCAGTAGGTGTCAGGTGGAGCCGAGACCAGCTCCAAGGTGTAGCAAATTAGTTTCATCGATACGGTAAAGCAATACTTCTATTTATGGATTATCCGGCAACATATGTGAACCGATGGCTTTTCTTCTACACTGCTGTGTCAAGGGGCTCGAATCGATGGAAGGTTCTCGAGGGTCGAGTCTCAAAAAAATATTGTAAACACCAATGTAGGTTCAATTTTCAGTGTTGTTTGGCACATATTCTTTCAAAGAATCACTTCGTATTCGCTTTAACGCTTTAAAACTACTTCGCTTTCGTAAAGCCGCAAACATACGACCACTTCGGCAAATTCACGTTCAGCACAAGCCTCTTGTTTTCGATTTTTCCTTTTTCTATGAAAGCATTGAGGTCTTAATCGCCTTGCGTCGCGCCAGGGAAGAGGCAGGTTTGCTGCATCTTCAGCACCACGTTTGAGCTTTTGTGTTTTCAGATGTTTCTTTGAGAAGATGTGTTCAACAGTTGTTACCTAAGGTTTTCAAAGAGCGTTGTAAATCCGTGCGCTTGGCAAAAATAAGTGGTAGCGGAACAAAAGATCGTGTAGATTGGTGAAATTATACGAAATTTCGAGTTGCGCGTTGAACATATTTTTGATAGATCCAACCCATCCGTTCATGCACAAAGCAGTATACTTAACAAACAAGCTTGAACTGGAAAACACGCATGAACCACTAATCATTGCGGGCTTGTTCCTTGAAAGGTTACTGGTCCGACGCGTACGTGACCTGATATTATCAGCAATTGGCTCCATCGGCATCACATCAAAAGAGTTCTACGACGCCCTGCACCCCTACCTCCGGGACAAGACGGGCCATTTCGTCGCCGAGTTTATCGCCTTCGCCAGGTCGCCGCATGACATATCAACCTACGACAGGTATAAGATGTGACGCATTTAATTCCATGCCGGCTGTTTGCTTGTTTGATTACCGTGATGTATGCAAGTAGTGGATTCTGAACTCAATACGTAAGGCAACGGTTTTGTCGGTGTTCAGTTTGGAATAATTTTGAACTGATAGAAAAGCTCAAAACGCTCCCCAGATGCCAAACCAATTAGCCCGTCGTCGTTTGTGAACGCCAATTGTCCAAACTGCAACTCTCTGTCTTGAAATACCTTCAGCTGGAAAGGCAAATTTGCAAGGACGTAAACATGCAAGTAATTGAGGCTTACTTGCTGGCAGGTCTAGATCCGCCCAATCGTTCATACAAATTACTGTGTAGAAAATGTAAGATTTTTTCTCTGCCTCAGGAAAGCATCTTTTGAAAAAGCTTTTCGAACCCAAGCAATATGACTCACATCCTGTATCTACCTTCAGCTCTCGATATTAGTATTTGTCACCGGCCTTGTTTGTCTCTGCAGGAACACGACGTATTCTATGCCCGAGTCATCGCACGACTCCGACTTCCAAGGTTAGTCCAGGTGCTTCTTTTGCCATACAGTACTAACGTTTTGCTGCGAATAGCTCCTTGTTTGCAGTCATTAAATTCGCTTTGTTTTCAGTAACATTTGCGTGTTCAGTGTGTTCCCCAGGATTGCCCCGAACCTTGTTTTTGTTGCTTTCGTTTTTTTTTTTGTTCGGCAGATACAGTAGATGGGTTTTGGGAAGTGTTAGATAAAAAGCACACGGTAAACCAGTTGTTCGTTGCAGCCGGCGGCGGCAGGGACACCCTATCTTCGCTCCACAACTACTATTCGTACGATTCGTATGGACAAAGAAGGTGAGGTCGCTTCTTCGATCTTGAAAAACGATTGTGTATTTCCTTTGACAGTTTTTCTACGTTACACCAGCCATGTTTCTGGTTGTTATCAAAACCTGGGTATTGCTTCGCATAACAGAGGAATATTTTATGCAGTGATTTTGTGCAACCGGTGTCAAGTTGCTGACGACTCCTGCACTGAATGAGCACTGTGTTATATCTGTGTTTTTTATTTTAACATTTGATTTCGACCGCTATGATAAACCCTGTTTGTAAGACACAAATAGCTGTACTAGCCTACTTGCCTCATTTCCTGTCTCAAGTTGCCTAATTTCCTATCTCATGGTGCTTCATTTCCTAGATCATTTCCTAGCTCAAATGTTACGCGTGACAAAAAGAAAACAGCAAAGTTTGCTCACATGGGCGATCTCACTTTAAACCTGGGATATCTCAATTTAGTCTTCTATCAAAACGTCTTCTTGAAAATGCGTCGTAGGTTCAGGACCGAAGAAACATGTCAGCGCTTCCCGTTTGAATGTCGCCTCTGGTTAAAATGTTGTTTGTTGCATCACTGATTAAATTTTCTTTGTGAAAGATTAACTGGCACTGGACTTCAGGTCATGCATGGCCTTCAAGTTGCAGGAAGTTTTATTCAGGAGGATGGAAACTGTTTGGCCTGAAAAATGTACATTGGTCCCGATTTGGGGGCCAAATGTGACTCGTTTTTTTCGTGAAATTTTATGTGGGTCCATCGTGCGGCGAAATTTCATGAAAATTTTGAATTTTTCTGAAAATAAAGGTTCCTCCATATTTCCTGACTGGAATATTAAGCAAAAACTCTAACCCCTCGCCGTTTCCGATGTGCCACCAATACCATCCTAATATCCGCATTTCCACGTCTCCTTTCGCAACTATCCCGAAAATTCACAAGCATTGCCTTTGTTCGCCGGATTTTGACAAAATTTGCAACGCTAGGGCGTGCGGCCGCCCTTCCAAACCTCACCCCAGCCCAGTTGCCTGAAAGAAATAATAATGCGGTAGATTTATTGATCATAGAAACTATCAGGGCTGCAAACACTGCAGTGGCATTAGCCGGAGACAATGGATGTCGCCGTGAAATTGTTCCCTCACAATCGCACCAGCTGATACTCATTGTTCCCTCACAATCGCACCAGCTGATACTCATGATGAATGTTTGTGCCGCACGATGGCTGCAGAGCGAAGTTATTGACTTGGTTTCTAACAGTGAATAAGCTCGTCTGATTAGTTCTGGTCACCCTGATGCAACAGCAATATTCTGCCAACCAGCCGCGCATATAAAAGCACGTATGAGCAGTGGGTAGAGGTCTGAAGTGAACATGAGTCGAATAAACATATCCGGTGCCCTTAGGGTTGATGCCTTTTTCATGCCCCAGATGCAACTAAAAACAAGATTCATTGATGTGGCGTCTGCAATACATCTACTTTAAAGCGATTAGAACTCACTGTGTTATTTGGAGGTGTCTGGTAAGCACATCTCTGGAACGGTTGTTCATTTGTATGTACCTGTGGTTTTGTGCATTAGAATAGAAAAAAAAACTCAGCGTAATTGAAGCAATCAAACATCTGTTGCGGTGAGTTTCATTGCTTTGATGCTAACTGGAAGTTATTCCAAACCCGATTTTAATATGGCACCAAACCTTGCGACCCCCACTTGCCCACCAGTTACGCCAACGTGCAAAGCACCTGTTTTTGTGGACAATGCTTCCTCCCACTGTTTCTCAGTCTGGCCGCGCTTGGGTTGGAGGGTTTGTCTGCGTCCAAGTCTTTTATTGGCCAGCTGTGCTTTCTATTCCACGAAGGAAACAATCATTGTCAAGCTCCGTACACAGCCCATTCCCGCTGTATGTTGCTCTGCTGGTACTTGCTAAGTACTATCGCGATCCACTGTTGAATGTGGTTTTGACCTTTTGCAGCATGGCGGTCGAAGCTCCCCTCAGTCAGGCATCAGCGCGAGACGCGTTCACCTCTTCCTGGTAGGTTGCTTTTTTGCTTCATAGTGTGCTCTTAAAACCAGCCATCGGCTCCTCGAACCGCCCAACATGGGAGTTGCCCACAACAGCGAGGGGGGGTCAACTACAAGTGCATCGTTTTGTTAGAGAACTGCGGAAGAACCAAACAACTTTGATAAATTTCAAACGCAATTTTTAAAAATTGGATAATTGCCAGAATTCGACAACCTTTTTGGTTCTTTGTGACGTTTCGCTGAAGACCGAAGCCTTGTTCTAATTTTTTGGAATGTGGGGTCGTGACCCCCCTTTGTTAGGGGTGTGTCATGACGCACCACGCTTGCTTGCAACACCTGTCTGAAGCTACTTACAGCTGTGCATGTGACAAAGAGAATGGTGCACTCAATAATATTTTTAACGTCTCGTTGGATCTCCATCGTTGTTTGTATGATTGTTGCCACCAACTTTACTGTTTTACGGATGTGTCAGATGCCAAAGCATGTCTGAAGCTTTATGCACGTGGCATGCGTCTGATGTGGTCTGCGTTCGAGTAAAAGTGACTCTGATGCGCCAATACAGAAACAGGTTCTACTCGAACGCAGACCATACCAGACGCATCAGAAACGACGTGACTACACGAAATCAGACGCATGCGCTCAAAAAACGCACAGGACGCATGCCGTGTGCATATAGCTTGATATTTTTGCGCGAAACTACTCAATCCTTGAAACGTCAAAGCCAGTCTCTAACAACGAGTGTCTAAGGGCTGCCGGCGCGCACCTTGCAGGCGAAAAAATACCCTTTTGAATATAAAGTGGCTTTTTGTTGAGAAAAGTTTTCCAATATTTGTAAAATAGTTACTTTGGTACGGTACCTGGCAGGTCAAGGCGCCTTCGCCATGGCTTGATGAGGAGGCGTCGTTTGCTTGGAGACCCCAGGCTTCCTCCACCCCCTCCAATCCCCCCCACGAACGTCGTGGACGAAGTTATTGAGATTACGTCATCACCGGAACCAGAGCGCCAGGAGGAGGAAAGTTAGTGAAGTTGTGGCTGTGACTGACACGTATCGTTAGTTAGACTACCAAGCCGTTGGTGTATGGGACGTGAGTGGATGTACGTTGTGCTGATGCTGACATTTGTTGATTTTTGAAATGCGAGCCTTCTAAAGTAAGGCGCGAACCTGTGCCAGTGCTTTTGCATCTTTCAAATTCTGTTTTTTATGCTGCGTGACGTCGTGGGGCTGCACAATGAGGTCCATGTCTGCTTCCCTTTGTTTCGGTGGCCCTGAGGCCTGGTCGGGGCGAAGTCTCCCCCTTGTAATCATCTTCCTGGACCAAATAATTGGCCCGGTTTCAGAAAAAAAACATGTTTAAGCGATCGTGTGTAACAGTCCTGGCCAAGCCTGCTTCACGTTTAAACTTGTATTTGCTCGTAAACGCCAAATATAGTTATCATCGAACAAACACCATTGTCATGTGACAGTCGTGTGAGTTTTTATCTGAAAATTGGCTGATAATGTATCACGGCCGATCGGATAAACTCCAGTTGTTACTTTGTGATAACTCCACGGTGATTGGCTTTAGTTGTATCAGCTTCCATTTCCGAACATTTGCAACATTGTCTTCTGCCACTGAGTGACGATTTTAATCTCAGTCAGTTTGTTCAATGTCAAAGCTGATTGAAATGAATAATCATGGAAACGCTTTTGCGATATGTTTCACAGCGACCTTTCGAGTACCTGATTTTGTAGATTGTGAAGCTTAGGCGAAGCATGGAGTATCGGATACAAAGGTTTGCCGCGCAAAATTTCCCCCCCACACCCAACAAGCTTTCTGCTGTGCTGCAGCTATATTCGCGTAACTGTACAACGCCTCGTTGTCAGTCTTCCTAGCTTTGTTCCTTTGAGGGCTTAATTGCAATTTAAGTGTCAAAATTACTGGTTACACCAGTTCAGTTAACTCCGGCTTCTGTATGTATCACCTGGTTTCAATGCTTGAAGCGGCAACGTATAGTGAGGGGGTCTGGTAAGACGTTGGCGAACAGCACATCGATTATATTGTCGAACGCATGTTTGAATAAACCGACTATGTTCTAAGAAGCAACCTGCTTGTGCGAAAAATGCAGGTGCGTTACTTTGGAAAGCTGTGCGCTTCACTTCCAGACATATTTAACAACATATCACTCTGAGGAGATGTTATAAGAAGGTAGTGAATGAACATTTGCAGTCCTGATCGCTGTAAAACAGCACCGCCAAACGTTTTTCGCAAAAGCCCAGGTATGTGTGCGAACTGGCAGTCGGGGTCGGATCCCTTGATTGTCCGACACAATGTAGTTATTCAAATCTATGCAAAGAAAGCCTCTCAACATCAGACACCGAATGTTAACAGAGCAAATATTGCGCCTACTGGGCATATTTGCTAGCTGAGGTGCTTCAACTCTGTGGAGAGAAATGATGCAAAGCACTAATGACCCCAAAACATGTGGATTACCGTTGTCCCAGTGGCGTAACGAAGTTAGATGGCGCCCGGGGCAAGAAGCTAGTTTGGCGCCCCCATGTTCGAACCCAAGGTCTATCGGAAACAATGTACCGTATTGAAGAAAGCGCCTACTTGTGAGATTGTTGAGACTTTTTTCGGCACCCGGGGAATTGTTCCCCCCTTTCCCCCCCGTTGTTACGCCCTTGCGTTGTCCAGTTGTTGGATGACAGTTGGAAGGTGGTTGAAGGTTTTACTTGCACTAAACTTGCTTGTTTGGTCTTTATTGAGGGCGTCATTGTGACGTTGCAGCACCAGGGACGTCACAAGACCGAGAATCCGATGTCAATGTTGACGGCGATGCTGATGACGAAGACGAAGACGACGACAACGCAGTGACGTTTGTGAGGTAATACGTCAGACCGTGTCATTTTTCTTTTGCATAAAATGTCTAGATTCTAGAAGGTGCCTTTTCACAAACTTCTCCGATTCTACGTGACTCGTAGGTCACGTGGTCACCAGGGCCGAAGGGGATTGGTCGAATATTGTTCGCAGGGTTCCCACGCGGTATTGAAAGTATCGAAGAGGTATTGAATTTCAAAATTGGTTTTCACGACCTTGAAAAAGTATTGAATTTAGCCAAAATGTACATTAAGTATCGAAAAAGTATGGAAATTCTAAATGGAAAAGAAATCTCAAGTATCTGAGCAGAATTTTACTGAAGGCAATAGAACTTTATTATTTATGCAGTGTAAAATTGAGCTTCATGATTAAGAATTTTGAAAAATGAAGACAAGTAATGGTATTGAACTTTTTTAATTTTGTATTCAAAAGGTATTGAAAATGGTTTTCAAAAAATGTGTGGGAACCCTGTGTTTGGTATTTCGCCAGCATTGGCCGCCATTGTTTCAAGGCGCAAATACACGGTACAGTTTTAATGCACGATGTCTGTGTCGCTCTGACCCCACTGTTACACAAGCTGAGCATTTTTTAAACTGCGTGGATGTGATTGGTGAGAGGCTGAGATTGGATGGGAGGTGGGGTAGGCAGCGCAAAGTTTGTTACGTCACTTCGGGGCAGTGGCGTAGCCAGCCCAAAATTTTGGGGGGCAAAAATGTTTGATTTTAGGCGAATAACACTATTTTGTTTATAAAAACGCCTCTCAAAGCACAAAATGACTATATTTTCTAAAAATGTTTGGGGGGGCATGGCCCCTTTGGCTCCCCCCTGGCTACGGCTATGCTTCGGGGAGTCACCTTTCGCGAAGCACTCAGAGATTGAGGTTAATTTTTGCTTCAAGCATCAAAGGTTTTTTGTTGAAACGGTGATTGGTGTTTGCAAAGCGCAGACCTGCATATGTCAAGGATCATCAGATGAAAAGAAGGAACATCAGTAAACGTTGAATCGCATTTAAGAGCGAAACTTTTGTTGACATCCTTAAGAAAATACCCGATCGTCTTGTTTTGGTTTGAAAGCTGCTGCAGTTGCGACATTCAAACCTTCGGACGTTCTGGGCCTAAGACAGTGGTCCCCAAAGTGGGCGGTACTGCCCCCCTGGGGGTGGTGAGAAACTTTAGGGGGGCGGTGAAGCTGAAATGGGCGGTTGGGGGGCGATAGGAGACCCAGTTAATAATTACATTTCTATTGTCTTACTAACTTCAAGTGACCAAATGTCATAAAAAACAGTATGATCAACAAACGTGTATGCATGTAATTTGTAAACAAAAACTTAGCTTTTTGGAAACAAAACAGAGGTGAAATGCTAGGAGATAAATTGATGAACTGCGGTTTCCATCACCAAAGGTAAGCTGCACAGTAAAACTGTGCTCCTCCATAATGAAATGATAATGATTGGAATTTTCGTCAGCTGTACTTCTTGGCATGGGTAAACTGCTACTTAATAATGCCCGTTTCGTTGCAGCGACTATCACCTGTCAGGTTTGAGAATGCACGCTTGCACTTCGAATCAGCCTGTAACCAAAAGCGTGAGCTAATTTTGGATAGAGTGGTTTGATGATCACAAATATAATAATAACCTTGTACGAGTTCCATTCGAAAGTAGAAATGCAATTCATATGTTTTGCAGATAGTGTTAGGTGCTAACAAGAATAAGTTACCTAAAGGGAATCGAAAAGATTCCGGAAAACAGAAGTGTGTTTCAGAACGCAGTTTAGCATGAGCAGCGCCAAGGAAATCCAGCGAGAGGGAGATGGTAGTGCCAGTGGACGACTGCAAGTGTCACGGCTAAGTTCAAATACTTTTAAAAATTGCAGATTAAATTCAATCCTGCACTGTTCCGAATTTAAAATTTACTAAAAATGTTGCAGAGTATTAATGGATTGATCAAAGGACACCAAAGGGTTTAGAAGTGTTCTGCTAAGTTTAGGCAATGTGGTGCACTCGGATAATGATGAAGAGAGTTTGTA
>JGI24158J21664_10004675_pt1 | contig 17660 bp, 10 predicted proteins | sample Ectturendosymbi3_FD_21664 | JGI IMG/M metagenome (IMG submission 21664)
TACGTCCTTGATACAGTTTAATTCTTGTTATCAGTTAACGTTTTAAGTAACTCGATATCTGCCGACTTTTCTTTTCATTATTGCGTTTATTCTGTTTTAAGTCTATTGTCAAGAATTGTACCAAATAATGGCGATTCACATAAAAGTAGTATGTACCAAAATATCCAAACTTGCATCTTGCAAATTAATAGTACCAGAATTGGTATTAAACTACCAGTTGACATTGTGTATTGTGTAAGGTCTTCACTCCCACACGCAACGCGCTAGACTTCAAACATGCATCGCAGTAACAAAGAACACACAAATACATGAAAGTAGACGAGGATGTATACGTGGCGTAGGCGATATACCAACTCTGGCAGTCCTGCCTTATGACACCATGATTTATTATCCTAAACTAAAATCTAATTACTTTCACCATTTTTGAGAGACTTGACACCACTTAACAAGTTCACAACTTCCTTCGGGGCTGTCTGCAGGACCGATGTTAAAATGACGTGGACAGAGCATGCGCATCGGAAACCAAAATAAGACAAGCGGGTGCAATACCTTAATTTTTTAGACCTTGGAGTACTGACTTGTTAGTGAGTGTCGATCAGACCACACGCCAAATAATCAACAACTTTTATGTCAACGAAGCATTTCAATGAGTGAGCAAAGAGCGCCTACTTATTAGTTCCAATTGGTGATGATATCTTTTATAGCGTATTGTTTATTGTTTACATACTATTACATTTTTTACCAATTTAGGCATTGGGGGCCCCTAGCTATACCCCAGTCAGCACCCCGTTTAATCCGCCACTGCATCCGGGATCGTAATTACTCTGCAAACGATACGTCATGTTCTTGCAACAGCATCTTTCACTTTCCGGTGTGCTTGGCTTTTGAAAAAGCAAGGCTACGCACCTGCAGTGTCCCATAATGTCATGATCGATTTGCTTCCGTTAAGGTTGATCTCTGTTGTGTAATTTTCGAAAACTGTGGGTGTGTAAAGCTGCGACATAAAAAAATAATAGTGCCTCTTAAACATACGATTCACAGTGGCAAGGTGTCACAATACGTTGGGTCGCACAAAGCAACCTATGGTTGTCTAACTTTCTCCTACATCAGAGGTCCGCAAACGCTTTTACGCGCGATCCTAAAAATTAGTTCTAAATTCTCGCGACCCAAACGTTTCGTGAGCATATAATTTTGCCGATATTACTCCACAATTAAATATAAGTTTTAGGACTGCAATAAACTGTGGCAATTTTAGTGCACAAATTGTAGGAAACTAATGATGCACATAAAAAGTAAATTGTTGCATTTATTCTGTCTAACGAGAATGGCAAATTTAAAATGTAAATTTAGATTATTTCGCGACCCATGTGTGGAAGGTCTTGCGACCCAAATTTGGGTCGCGACCCACTATTTGCGGACCCCTGTCGTACACCACTAAAGCGGAACAAGTCTAACGTCATAGCTATGCGCATGTACGGANCAGCTGGCCAAGCCNTATTGAGAAATTCAGCACATGCAAAACATTTCCATCTTAAAGGATTTCCANTGCATCAACATCAAGAATTCACGGTAAAAGACCCAGGATCAACAATTAGGTAATAGTATGAGAGTATTTCTACATGTCAATAAGTGTGTGTTTGGTGGCACACATGCAGCAACTTCTAAAATGAGCGTTTACGATTCTAATAACGTGATGTTTCGTTAGTTCATGAATTCAAAGTGGAAATCAGAGTTGTAGATTTGGCGAATTCCACCCATCGCGCTGATGTGAAAGCCTGCGTAAAAGATCATATCTTATGCTAAGTTTCTATCTCGAATCTTCTTCGCATTTACCGCAGGATTGCTGAATTTACCAGAGTACTGCAACGGCATAATCGAATGTAAGTCGAGTTCTTTGGTCAAAAAATTCAGTTCATCTCAAGGCAGGCGATACTCCTTAAAATGTTTTTTTGAGTAAATGGGTTCTTGATGTCGTTGTTTTTATTTTTTAACCTGCGCTTTCTGCACAGTACTTCATTTTCCAAGTAACATTCTTAAATAAACGCAGGATGGGATCTCATTTTTCAGTATACTGTTGAGCTTGATTTGAGCGTGCTACAACGATACTTGATAATACCAGTTTTCTTTTCAATAATAAGAAAGAAAAAGAAATAAACCTGTGAACGCATGTTAAGGTACTTTACGTTTCTCGCATTTCAGCCACTCACCTCTGGAAATTCCCCTTCTGTGTATACAGTGAGCAATGACGTCTTTCCGCAGGCTCCATCTCCTAGTAATACACATTTGATTTTTGGCAGACGTTCATGACCTGCAACCTCTCTGGAATCGACTTTCTCATGATACCCGTTCATGTTCGTCGCAGCTACTTTTGTACGTGTAATCTGGCTTCAGGTGTCAGCATTTTTTTACATGAAAACGAGTTTGTTGTACTCTATACAAAACGACTGCAACGTTTTATAAATATCATCTTTTTCAAACTGTATAAACAAGCGTTTTTGGTAACAACTCAGATCAACATTACAAAAGTAAATGCTTCCACAACATTACAAGTAAATGCTTCCACTGTCCGCTTGGTTTGAGTCACAGACTGGTTGCTCGTAGCTGTGATTTCGTAGTTGTGTTTTCGTTGCTCTGTAATTGGTTCCAGATAGTTTCTTCAGCTTCGGTGAAAACAGCTATTTTCTAGTTTTCCCTTGTGCCAGCTTGTGTTCTTATTTATTCATTTTAGTCTAGAGTTTTCTTGCTGTCTCTGCTTTCGCTGTAGTTCTTCGGCATTTCACCGTGAGCATTGGTTGCAGATTTCAGGACTAAGGATGTGTATATTCACGTGAAATTGATTTCCTATTTTTTTTAAATGTGCTGATACTCGACTGCGTCGCTTTTGCGGAGATGAATTACGTGATACTTGGACACTTGCCAAATTTCCACCTACTACAGCGCTTGACGTAAAAGTGTCGCAGCAAAACAAGGAGGACGCATGTTTTCTAAGAAGTTCATTGGAATTATGTGTGAGTAAGAAGGCAGAAAACTCTACAAATATTTTTCAGATAATTTGGCACCCTACTTGGCATATTCTTCCATTTTTTGATATATTTTTAATGCAAAAGCAATGTATTCTCAACAAATACTTTAAAATATTACATCACACTCATCTTTGAGTTAGAAACATCAAGAACTTGTTTGCGGTGAATTTAATAGAACCGTCTATTACGTTAAAAGCATGATGAACAAAACTTTCCACGCTATCGACGCTATTCTGGTAACGCACTCGAAGATGGTGAGTATGACAATATCACGATAAACAGTAGCCTATAGGTTATCGCAAATTTATTTGGGTGGCCGATGACGTGCATATGCAGGCTGCATGTCCTGATATTGATATGCAACCAAAGTTTTAGTCATGAAAGCAAACACTTGGTTAACAGATGCTCATAACAAATATGGATCAATTTTTGCGTGACCTAAATGCCATTTTTGAATAACGTGTAAGGTAAGCAAACCCATGCGGGAACAGGAGTTAAAATTGTTCTTTTGTACATAGCATGACCGACGTATACACGTACAAGTTTTGTGCGAGCCTTATAAATCAATTTCACTGCTTTAGTGTCTGTGGAAAAGAACCTTTTCGCAGCACTTAATCAGTCACTGCAGCAGTGGCAAATCACAGTATATTTATATCGCCTACTAACTCTTACCTCTTAATCTAATAGAAACTGTAAACTACGCTAAACGAATTCCCTTAACGCATACTTGTACACGTGGTAAGCGAGTTACCGCATTCAGCAAAAAGACCGTTGCACGCTTCGTCAGGTGAAGACGCGACAGCAAGAAACGAAATAGCAGTCCCATTGAAATACTGCTAATTGCTTCGCATGCAGTAGAAGCTGATGCATAACACTGACAAGTATGTTCGTGCTGAGGCGCTTTGGTGAGTACATCTAATTCTGCACACCTTTGTCAAGCGAACACCATACCTTGGCTTGCGCTACCACGACTGTTCAAAAGCAATGCCAGAATTTCATTTATTTCAGATACAGTTTTCCGATATGGTCTTTTCAGTGCAAAAAAATAAAGCATTAATCAGTCTCTAATTGCACATATTGCAATTTCAAGCACTGTGCATGAAACCTTATTTTTCTTGCAAGCTTTCCATGATTTACTTTAGTTTCATTTTAATGTACAGTTGACGTTTTCGTCATTCTTTGTTGTGACGAAAAAGATTTGCAATAATACAATCGTGCGCAGGTACTGGTGCTCTCGCTGGTACAATAACAGCATAAACAGCATGCTACTAGTTGCACTTCAAATTAATATGAAAAAGGTGCTTGCAATTAAGTATGCCGACAACAAGCACGTATAGAGTAATCCGTTTTTCAGATCATATCATTTCTTCTAGGACAGTGGTTCTTATCCTTTCTTCCACCACGACCCCTTAAGTAATTTTTCTTTTTTTCACGCCCCCCTTACCTTAAATAGGTTGTAAAAACAAATGTATGTCTTGGTAAATTTATTTAATGTTTTTAATTGCAAGTTTTTTGTAAGAGACACGAAGTCCTTAGAGTACAAATACTCAGTCTACATAATGCATATTGATAAAAACAGACACAACAGAATGATTAATAGCGAATTTGAAGGTAGAACAACAGGGTTACAGACACTTTCTTAAGACTATTGCTTGTTAACCCGTAACACTTGTTACAACTACATCCAGAGTAGGACATTGAGTCCAACCCTGGTTAAGGCCAGGTAAAGTACGAAAGCACTGTGGCATGCACACGCCCTCAAACAAACATTGTAAATTCCGAGCACTCAGTCACAAAGTAAAATGCCGTTGTAGTGTTCAAAGGATAAGGGCGAATACAGCATAAACAACCTGATTGCATCAAAGCGCGCAACTATACGTTGTTAGACTTTCTGCATCGTTCAAGAAAGAGATAGGCTACATATTTTATCACAATAAGGCCTCAAAAGTAGGAATGTTACATTGAACCTGATGACTACTAACGCTCGCTCGTCCCTGCAGGTTGTATAGAGCCCTGCACCCAAAATTATAGGCCACTGATTACTTGACAATTTTTGGCTAATATTTGGTGCAACATTATTTTGCAGCATTAGATGGAAAACTGGCAGGGCCCATGCGTGCCACCCTTAAAATTTTTGTTTCTGGCATTTTTTGAAAAAAAAACGAAAAAAAACGTTTCAAAGACTAAAACAATTTTGCTTTCGTTTGGAAAACACTTTCGTTTCGCGAATATTTTCTAAATAAAACATTTTCGTTTTAAAAAAATATTATTTTCCTTTCGGAAACACTTTCACTTTTATTTGCAAATTAAAATCTTTTCGTTTCAGAGACAAAATGATTTTACTTTCGTTTCGAAAACACTTCCATTTCGCAAATGTTTTCTAAATAAAACATTTTCGTTTTAAAAAAAATATATTTTCGCTTCGGAAACACTTCGCAAAACAAATCGAAAAAAATCCCATCTGTTTTGTGGTCGTGGCCCATGTGTGCTACCCTCCGTTGTGGGCCAGTGTTTCCACTTGAGAAGGCTTGATTTGCAGATACTGCTACGTCGATGTCTGGCTCCAGTAGCTCGCGGTCGTACTGCGCGTACCTGTAGACTAGTCTTGAGTCTCTCCTTGTTGTGATAACGTATCCTTGGGGAAATGTCTTTGAGGGATTTGTGACATAATAAGTATAACCTGTGGCTTAGAGTAAGTGAATGGTATCTTTTTGGCCAAGAGAAGCGGATGGATTGTGCGCATGCGGAGCTCGTGCCCCCTGGAAATTTTTTGACGCCCCCCGGTTAAGAACCACTGTTCTAGGAGATTTAATCCATGAGACTTGTGTGTGTATTTATCTAATGCGAAAGACTTACATAGAAGCGTGACCTATCAGGAGACTATATCAACTAAAAAAAGAAACTACTTGATCTTGTTCGTGAAATATAGATATGATTTAAAAGGGGTCGGCAACACTTGGCACGTGCGCCGCAAGTACCACGGGAGGTGATTACATTATTCACGGCATGCCTAACGATTATACACTCAAACGAAATTGTATCGATTTGATTCCTAGAGATACTTAAATCTGCTTCGGTAAATTCACCTTGTGGAGTAAGCGCACTTCGTTTAGGTAGAACCGAACGAAAATTACGCATGTCTTAAGCTGTAGATCGCCTCAATTGAGTGCTTTGTCACAACTAGGGTCTGTGGATTCAAAGCCAAGGTTGAAGCTTACTAGACAATACTATGACCATGCTCTGCAGATACGACAATGCTGCAGAAAGCAAGGATTTTCCTGCGTTTACGACAACGATGTTCTGACTTAATCCTAATCTCCCGTGTAGCAACAAAAATTTACATATCGTATTTATTTGATTGTAAGCCGCGGCGTATAAAGATTTTTTCATCATTTCGTGCGGCTTACAATCAAGCGCGGCTTATATTTTTTTTCTTTAGCTTATCGAAACGTCGAGATGACGCCAGTCTTTCCTTGACTACAGTTTGTTGACCAATCTCTTTACGTATTATCTTCTCTTCAGCATCACGTGCACACATCACAGGAGAGATTGTGATGATCAGAAGGCAGTTGTAGTGATATGTAACCACCATTACCAGGGTTGCCAATTAAACGCGAAACGTGTTGTATACGGACGTATCTCAGAGGCTTGGTTAACCCATGTTCAAGTGCGGCTTATAATCAAGTGCGGCATACATTAATTTTTTAACACCTTGTCGTGCGGCTTGCAATCAAGAGCGGCTTACAATTAAGGGCGACTTACAATTAAGGGCGGCTAACAATCGAATAAATACGGTAACTCACCTTTCTGATTGCAATTCAAATTAGATAGAGCAAAATTTTACTCACAAAGAGAAGTTTGACACGCGAAACCATTAACATTTTGGCATAAATCTTAAACTGGCACGCGGCGTTCAAAACGTTTTCGATCCCTGCCTAAACGAACTTTTGTTTTAAACCAGAGGTTCCCAGCCTTCCTCTGACCATATACCCCTTCAGCACTTTGACAGATGAGCATGTACCCCCAAAATTTCTTATGAAAAAAAGGCTGAATAAAATAACAAAACTCCACTGAATTTTAAGAGAACATTTAGAACTATGAAGGTAATTGTTCTTGAAAATAATATTCAATGATATATGTATAATATTTGGAAATAAATAACATTTTTACCTTCTGTTGCTAACCCTAAATGTACCCCTAGAGCTACATGTACCCCAGGTTGGGACCCCCTGTTTTCAGCATTAAACACCTATGCTGATCGCCACTCATTATTGCATAACTCGGCACTTGCGACCTATATGCATTTTAGTAGTATTACAGGAACTGGGCCACTATAGCTATCCTTTCAACCACCTATTGGTGAGAACCGTTTATGAAGTTCACTTCTTTACTCGATAATGTGTTAACCAAAAAGGTTAACTTCACTAACAGTTAATTCCTTTAACAAGCTACGGAAGTTAACGTTAACTTTAAATGCAGTGACACCAGGCAGCAGTTACGCAATTATCAACATGGACTAGTTTATACCTATTGCAGAACCATTCATTGTCCTGATGAAAGTCCATAGTTGGGTCGAACAAACGTCAGCATAGTTCCAGCGTTTTACTCTCGACAGATGCGTCAAAGATACAAAAACAGTTAATACCATGTTCTGTAAGACAACCATCCATCAGCCTCAAAGACGTGATACAGGAACTACTAGGTTTTGTTACGCGTCATAAGCAGTTTACTTGCAGAAAACAAATACTTCTTTCACAAATATATAACCAGCAGAAACTGACACGGTCACATAGCGGCTTTTGAATTTAAGAGCTTTTGGGCTATGCCGATTGTACACTGCTTTACACGTTTTATTCTGCTGTTTTCATCGTTAGATGCAATTTCAAAAACCGCCAGAATCAATGAATATTAATTTGTTCTATCCAAGACTTAAAAATTTTAAATCTACTTTTGAATCAAAAATTTTTAAAAATCTTTGATTTCATGCTTTTGTTTCAACACATTTTCTCGTGCAGCACAATATTTGTCATGATATGTTTTCCACTATTAGATTTTAAAAGTACACTATTTTCGTTATGCATGAAGCTTTGCAGTTAGCATAAAATGCCTTGATGCAACGTATCTTAAGCTTACGTATAAACCAGAACATGTTCNAGAAACCGTTTCACTTGTATAATGCCGGCTTGTGCTGTCCACAGCGCTTGCTGCGCAGCAATTAAATATTGAAGCTAGCGCTGAAGTCAGTAATAACGAATGAAAGCTCAAGTTCTTCGTTGGACTTGCACCTGCGTCATACGGTACGACCATTAGGCATCAATCCCCACCTAGAAGAGATTAAAACGTAAGCGCCACGTACTGCCGCGGAGCTAGAAGACTGGACAGGTTCCAGCTGCCCTTTTGTGACGCAGCCTGAAAACAATGCAATGCGTTTTAAATGTTGCACAAGTNAAAAGTAAGAACACANCATAAGCACGATTGTGATTGGCAGGGCTGTGGAGTGGAGCCGGTACTAAAATTTCGAGCTCCGGCTCCAACTCCAGGCATCTGAATTTTTTGGCTCTGGCTCCAACACCTAGAAGTTTTTGGCTCCGGTACCGGCTCCAGAACGATTTGGTCCATTGAAGCTAAAAACCATTGTAATAATGGCACAACTTGCTTGCCCCACAAACTATGTATGTGGAACCGGAAACCAAATTTCAGGCTCCGGCTCCACAGCCCCGTCGCGCTACAAATGGTTTAAATTGGAACTTTAAGCTGCGATTGTGCTTCTAAGCGTCAGTACTGGTTAAAAATCGGTAAACTGGTTTGCTGCTGGGATGCAGTGCGTATTCAATCAATCCTTCACCCGACATTTTAGTTCGGGCATTTTGTCGACCCTCTACAGTTCTGTGGCACAAATTTACGCCTGAACTGTTTTGTGAAGTAATGGTCTTTTAACGGAAGTAACAAAAGAAATGGAAGTTAATAATTTTGTTAATTTGAGCAATAAACCGTTAATGCGAAAATTAACTACTTCAATTAACGGTTTAATGTCCACTTCTGGACCCACCATGGTTGTGAAGAAAAGTTTTATTGTTTCTGTTGAAGTTAAAAATACAGCATTTCATGTTTACGTGAACAATGCCTATAAGGCAGGGGTCGGGAACCTATGGCTCGCGAGCCAGATGTGGCTCTTTTGATGACGGCATCTGGCTCACTTGACATTTCTTAACACACAATTGTTACTAATGAAACTTTTCTGTTATTTTCCATCTACCAGACTACAAAGCCATCAGCAACGCCATGCAGCACCAGATGTCGCATTAAAAATAATAAGCATGTTATTAAAGATAAAATTCATACATTTACCATTGTTTAAAATTGTTGGCTTGCTTAAAAATGCACAAGTTAGGTAGTTAAATTAAGTGTTGAAAAATATTATATGGCTCTCACGGAAATAAAATAAAAAATATGTAGGTTTCATGCCTTCCTTAGCCAAAAAGGTTCCCGACCCCTGCTATAAGGTATAGTTTGATGAATACATGGAGGATGACAGCAGGGCGCGAAGCATTTTGGGTGATAGGTGTTTCTAAATTTCCTTCGGGCCCTGCAGGCTTTTAAATCTTGAACTCAAACTATACGAGGTACCAGAAGGTCGCAAAGCTGACGCTCCTTACCACAACTCTATCAAACCTGGACGGATCACATTTGATGTAAGATGCCAGGTGAAAAGATCTTGACTTCTGTTCATCTTTTGATGCAGTAGAGTATTCCCTACCAGCAAAGCGAGCAGAAAATGTCCCTCAAAACTTGTGTTTCACTTATACACTGCAAATTAATCTTCAATATTCCGTTTTTTTGTTTGTAACTTTCCATTACTTTTCTACCGTGATGTCTTAGATCTGGCCAACAAGTAGCGCAACTTTGTAAGGAAGTCTTCTTAAATGTGGGTTTCTGAGCCCCTTCACCTTCCCGCTGGTTACGAACATTGACGCTTTGTGCTTTTCACAAGGTATCAGTTGCTCTCATTTCTGAGTGATACGTTTGCTGATACTTAATAACTCTAAGAATCTTAAAAACTACAAATCGACTTTTTCTTTCATTTGTTGAAACATCTTTCCTCAACGATATTAAGTATGCGGGAACAAATGCTTTTTTCTAGATTTTCTCGGAGATTTTCAGCTCTGACTTTGTCGTGTGTTGCAGTCAGTTTTTATATGCAATTGGAGTTTTTACAACTATTGCTGTACGACAGGCATGTCCACAAAATAGTTAGTACATTTCTTAGGTTTGGTTTTGCAATAAAAATTTAAAGAGACTTATGTTCTTGATCTTGATTGGTCATAGCACAGTTATACATCTTTGATATTATTACCTGGAGTCGCAGATCGGTCAATAATTCTTCTCGCAGGTAGAAGCCCACTTAGATTCTAACTTTATCCTAAGCGTAGGATGTAAAGAAGGAAGCAAAGATGTGCTGTCATAATGTCCTAGATGTAGGCAATAGGCATTACTAAAACTCGGTTTTAGTTTTAAAGAGTGGTTCTCAACTTTTTCGCTGGGGGAACCAAATCCAGACGTTCAACATTGTTAGAGAGACTCACTAAAGAAATTTTAACACAAGTCAATTGACATGTTTTGTTTTATAGCAGAACAAGGTCTGTTACACAAAATATTAGAGATTTTATTGAAAGGCTGCTGAGGACCGCACAAAGGGTGCTAGGGGGCCGCATGCGGCTCACAAGCCAGTGGTTGAGAACCACTAGTTTCAAATGTAATTTTTTGCCTCGATTAAAAATTGTTACACTGCAAACGAGAGGCTGACTCGACATAAATCACCTTCAAACTACAGAACTAAAATGTACTCAATGCACTTTCGAGAAATGAAAATTCATTCTCATTTGATCTGTAGTAGATGCAATCACAGTCTTGCCGGTCTGGATCAGTGATATGCAATGATTGCTGGTGCTTCTAAGAATCGTTATATGCATGGTTTTCAAGGAAAATGTCAGGTAGCCATTATGGACCTGTAGGGACCCGAAAAATTTCCGACCAAAGCTCATATAAATAGAGGTGTATCCGTTCAGATATTTCTCTTGATAATTTTCTCTGATTCTAGGGCCCGATTTTCAATTCTAGGAACCCGAATCGGGTCCCTGAAACACCTTAAAAAACGGCGGCTAGAACAAATTGCACCAATTTCCCGGCATTTTTCTGAGAGTCAGCACTGTATTTTGCACTAATTGTCACAGTTTTATCAGAAAATTTGTTTTTATAAAAGATTTGTGAGGAAGATTCTAAATTACAGCATGCACTAGTTGCAAGCTCTCAAAGCAAATGGAAAAGACCATGGGGTGAGATATATGCGCACGCAGCGTTGTTTGAATATCTGGAAATTGCTTAATACGTTGCTTTTTCCGCTAATTGTCTTGAAAAACACAAAAGAGGAAGTGTCTAGCAGCTTAGGCGATGATCAAAATCTGTAATGTTTTGTGGGTACTGCAGGTTGGCCATCAGTATTTTGAATTTGTTCAAAATAAAAGAGATTTGTATTAAGTATTTATATTGAACAACAAATCTTAATTCAATTTTTTGCAAGTGAGTTAAAAAAGCACAAAATAACACTAGTTAAAAAAATTAAGTCTTTCGTTTTATTAAAACTTTCTATCTTGCCGTATAAGTGAATAAATATGGCTTTAATGTTGTTCTCTACAAGCCGCTTAATTAGACCAATTTGATGCTGACTGAGGCAATGACCACCTTCTGAGAAAAACCTTGTCAACTGCAACTAGTGTCTGTCCGTCTCGCGATATGTGCAGTCTTGCCGTAAGCTTTGGTCTGACGTGAAATCAAACAGGAAATTCGACGCATGGTCACTAATTCTCACGTGTGTGTTGACAAGGATGAGCAAGGAAGTGTGACGTTATGCAAGCAAAGGCTCCCCAGTTGTCAGGCGTTTAAGCCAGATTTATATAATCAAACCCAGTTTGACTACTTAAACAGTTTACCATAAAACTACCTGTGAATTTGTGAACGTTTCGGGGCTCTCATATGCGCACTCATGAAAAAGTGCTTCCAACCCTTTAGCAAATGTACCAGAAAATATTCACTTTGCTACGTCGTCGGTCTTTTGACAAAATGTACCAAGTTCAGTATCAGTCGAAACTTACACAAGTTGCGGTCCAACTTCGTAAAAAGCGATCGAAAGGTTTAGTAAGCTGTCTAAACGCTCAGATTCAAAACAAACCCATCAGTGTCGTGATATTATTAGCCCTCTGCCAGCGACATAAAACGCCTCTCTTCCGGTCTAACTCGACATACAGTAGAAACAAACTTCATTGTCAAAATAAAACAACGTTTCATCTATTCCTTGTCTCAGATCCTTGATTGCTTAATCGTCGTAATTCTTAAGCATACGCACAGTGCAAGCTTGACAAAATGTCCGATGCAAATTTGTTTTCGGGCAACAATTTTATAGCAGTATGTCATTTAAAAGCTCGGATCCAAACCTTGTAATACTGACATGTGAAAATGGCGATAAGGCACGTCGTCAATTTGCAGACCTCAAAATCGCTGAAACATTATAGATACAAAAATGGAATAGAAAAAAAGTTTTATGATCCTGTCAGACCCAAATAGCCATCTGAAGCTAGTATCAAATGCTTTTTATTGGAATGTAATCACACTTGATACATTTTTGCGTTCATTGCATATTTTTTTGCATTCAAGTTTACCATTGCCATAAAAACGTGCTTTCAACGAGAAAAGCCACAACCATATTTTTGGCTCCGCCAGGTTGTCTAGGTTTATTCTCCTTTTGCGGTTGAATTTCATGAATTCACACTACGAAAAATCAAATTGGACTCAAATCCCATTTTGAAGTTGTTCCTAAAGTTTGCTTTGAATTGCGCAAGTATCAAACCAGGCTTACTTTTACCTCAAATGCTGCTAGCCACAAGAGAGATGGAACGTTGCCTTCGGGATTTGATTAACAACTGTGTAATGAGTTTAAAATTTGCGCTCAAACACTCCCAGGCACATGACCGAAAAATACGTTTTCGGTGTAGGCAGGCGTTTCTTGCTGATTCAAGTTTTCGCAGTAACAACTTACAAAAGTAAGCTTCATATTAAAACAAATGTAAGCTTGAAATTTAGGCTTCATATTTAAAGAAATGTACTGTCCGGAAATATGAAGTTTAAATAGAAGAAAATGTGCACTCACTCCCTTTCTGCAAGGTTGTTAAATTCTTGAAAGTAAAAACAAAATGCTCGAAACAGTGGTCTCTTTATAGGCTTAATGCTAATCTTTACTTCTTGTACAAGCAAAACTCCGTGGTCTGTCTCGAATCGCAATTCTGATTTTTCTTACCTAAAAAGATAAGGGTTCTAAAATGCGCAAATACAGTTTGTAAACTATTGATGCTCAGTTACGTTAAGGCCAAGGCTGAGTTTCCCCATTAAATGGTGCCTGGCATGATAAACGATTTTCTCTGCTCGAGTTGTTCTACCGTTAAGTATTTCATGCTTTTGTTTCCCGCAACGCTGGATTGCTCCTGTATTGAGGTAGGCTCTGCAGTAGAGTTAACTCGTTCTTCAACCAATAGCTCGCAGACCATTGATTAAGGTCACTCTGACAATTTTGAACTAAAGCAGTAACGATGTCGAACTTCGTTTCAAACCCATTTTCACAGTCCTGATTTAAAGTTTTACAAAAACTGCGCTTTTTCCTGGTGGCCTGTTTAGCCTTAGCATTAAACGACCTCACAATCTTGCCAGAAGAAATTAAAAAGTATAAAGACGTGCTTGAAACAGAAAAGCTACTGACTGGAACGTCACGAAAGGGACCCAATTTAATGTTTTACCTCACACCAGCTGCTGTTAGTCGAATGGGCGTCAGAGAGGTGCCTTTCAAGGTGTACGATATTGAACAAGGTTGTGCTGTAATAAGAAAAAATTCATAGGCGTGTTGCTGAAGTTACACACAGTTTTCCTGATTTATAGTACGTTACTACCTTTTGACATTACAGCATTTTGGCATTACATTCAGACAGTGGTTTTTCGCTGTTACTTTCTTACTTATGATAACATTAGCGCCCTTCACTTGCCAGATCTAAACACCATGAAATAAAGGTGTGCAACATCTGTAATGTAAAGCTGAACACAGCATGACCTGCTGGCACATCACAACTGTAATGACCAATCATTCAAATCTACAGCACGCTCAACTGATTTGAGATTTTCCGTGACAATTGTGACATGCACACTGCAACTTGTGGCGTTGCTGGAATTCTGTTCACATTTGTTTACAGTGGTTAGGTATCTTCAGTCTTAACCATTTCCTCCCAGTTGGCGTTTGCAGTAAACTGTGCAACCTACTCCGACTAGTTTTTATGTGCTCACTGAACAAGGTTTGCTAGATTGATTTGTTTGGACACCTTTAGGGACTGTCTGCCCAAGAAAATTTGACAAAGATCCAAAGTTTCACTTGGCTTCATCCTTCCAGTGGCGGATCCAGAATTAGCTCCGGAAACAGACTTGGATCAACCTTCGAAGCCAGACCCTGTCAAAAATTTGGGACGAGACCAAGATCTGAAGTCTGAGGCAAGAGACCTGAACAGTTTTGGCTAACATTTTTCTGTTCTTTACGTGAGGGTTAACCCGCTTTCGTCAAGGCTGACTTGTTATTCACGTGTCTGCAACATTCGATCAGTGCAATAACAAGCTGATTGAGCTCTTGGAGAAACACTACATTAGATAACCCATTTACCAAACCATGTTTAAAGGTGACATTTCGAGCAAAATTTTACGTCTAAGTAAAACACTGCAAGCCCAGGGAATAGTGCTCGAAACTGAAGCTTGGATCCTTTGCAACCGCGGTGAGACCATCCTTCATGATCGCGACCGAGACTCAGCAGAAAGGGTTTTGAGGCTAGTCTCGGTATAGAGACCAAGCACCGAATAACGAGCATCCATCAATGCAAGTGTAGTGTTGAATTTTCAAGATTTACAGCTGTTGAGTTAAATTATTACGCACTGCGGAGCAATTAAAAATTTAAGAGAAAAAATCGCTTCAATGCAATATTTTTGGAAGAGGTCTTTGTTTGGGAAGGTGGAACGTGGATCGAAGCAGAACAAACAATTACGAGGGCACTTTATAATTGTTTTGTGCATGCAAACCTTTTATTACGCAAACTAATTTTTTTCATCCATATATGCGAATCTTCATCAGTAGGTTGTGCATAGTTTATTAAAAAAGTTATACAGTCCATATGCACAAAGAAGTAAATTAGTTGGAGCGTGTTATCTCCAGACAAAGAAAATTGATCTAACAATTGCCGTGAAAAGACAGTTTGGGTAAGGAAATATCTTCTGTGGTTGTGAAATATGACGTTAAGTTTGAAAATTACGGTTCATCATGTAAGAATAAATGCAGAGGTAACATGCCTTAAGATTATTGAAAACATTTTGGATACCTACGCTGCTAAATTTAATACAACTAATGGTGCCCTCAACTTTCCGCATCCGTTGTTCTTTTCCTCTGTTCAAACATCTTTGGCTATGGACAGATTTATAGTTTTTCTTTTCATAAGACCGTGGTCTGGACCAAGGTCCGCGTTATACAGGGCTAGGAAATTAAAAAATTTAAGCCATGTATCCACGCTAAAGGTGCAATCAGGTTACAACATAACCTCAAATAAAAAATAGCTTTCGCGCATTTTGTTTCATAAAGTAAAAAAGCTTTTCTTGATTACTTAAGTTACTGAAGAGATACACAAGTCATCATCAGCAATACACTAAATAAGACAACTTGAAAGAGCAGCGGTGGTTCGATTCAAATCACGCAATTGCTTCATGTCATGCAATCACTGTTGGGGAGGAGGACAGATACCTTCACGTGGCCCTCCCCGTTGCGGCGTTTCTTGAAATGCTTGCCAAATCTGTCATTACGAGAGCAACCACTACTACTCGCGCTTAATGTGTTCAACGTAGGATGGGTCATATAACACCCTTCTCAGGGCACAACAGCAGAAATGCTGCCGAAGACGACCCACGAGCCACGACCCAACATACTCCAGCTGAACGCCGAGGGGCTCCTGAAAGCAAGACCTCCGTCATTGAGCAGCTAGCCTATACTGTAAGAGCAAGGTTTCATCATCGTCCTACAGGAGACCCACTGCACAACTGCAGACAAGCTAGTGATTCCCAACTTCTCACGAGCTGGGTCATTCCTGAGCAGGAATCACGGCCTTGCCACGTTTGTCCACGAGCGGTTGGAATGGTACACATTGCAATATATCCAGTGCTGTACCAGTTCTGTGGCCACAGCATCAGCTGACTGTCGTGCACGCCAATTTGGTTCAGATAGAACACGACAAATCACATCCTCAGTAGTAGGTAACTTCTTGGGTGGAAATACTGTTGTACTTGCAAACGAATGGATATCATGCAATGCATCAGTATTAGTGCTTTTTCCTCTGGTCAACATGTTAATAAAGAAAGCTGTGTCTACAAGTAGATATCATATAAAATCTAAAAATAGACGAAAACAATACTAATATGCATGGTAACTCTAACAATAACATGCTAGATATTTGCTAACTAACTGTCAAAAGTTTTTTTTAATATTTCTATTTCTAAGATATAGTAGTAGTAGTGATCCAATTTTTATCCGGTCATGTCCCCGTCAATGAGGGTGGCTGGATGTACCCCACTTTTGTGAGGAGTTTTTGAGGCAGAAATTTTTACAGCTGGATGCCTTTCCTTACGCCAACCCGTATCACAGATCAGGAAACTGGTCCATCAGTTGCCTTTTACAACAGACAGGATGGCCGCTCTACTATTCCCAACCCGGCAGAGCACGGTTGTATGCAATAAAATATCTAGTGGTGAAACTTCTTGATAAGGACAATGTTCCCTTGAAAAATAAATCAAAATTTTGAAATCGCAATTGAATTTATTCATTGTCTTTGCGATTCATGGGCAAATGGTGTAAAAAGCAGTTTTTCAGTAATAACTTTTTTAGAATGAAGTAAGGCAAAATTTTCCTCTTATCATTAACAGAAACTTGTATCTTCCGCATCTTTTGAGCCCAAAATCAGTTTTCTATCTCACCTAGAAGTTGAGTTATGACGAATTCATGAAATTTGACCCCCACAGGACCCCAGGAGTGAGGTAGCAAGCAGGTTTTTTTGGGTCAACCACCTAATATCAATTTAAAAGTTAGTTTCGGTCATTTTTTCCAACTTTTTAGACCACTTCAAAGTTTATATCGCACAATTTTGAAAATTCACTCCACCCAACGTGGAGAACCATCAACAGACTTACTGGCAGGTCTGGAGGCTCCTCTCGCCTGTGCCCCCAAATTCCATCGCCTCGCAACTCGTGAAGAAAGGGGCACACAAGAACGGCGGCCGCGAGTCCACCAGGTTCGTCAACAAGCAGCTGTCCGACCTATGGAAGATTCCAACACCTGAGGGTCACAGTATCTCTGAATCCTTTAGGCCGGAGGAGTTTGCTGCTGCCCTCAGACGCCTGAAGCCAGTAAAGTCTCCGGGATTAGATTCCATCTTCCCGGAGTTTATACTCCACGCAGGGTCGGCTTTCAAATCTTAGTTTTGCGACTTCCTTACTTCCTGCATGCGCCAACTCAAAATTCCA
>JGI24158J21664_10004676_pt1 | contig 17660 bp, 18 predicted proteins | sample Ectturendosymbi3_FD_21664 | JGI IMG/M metagenome (IMG submission 21664)
TTTTTTCGGTGCCCCGGCGTTTTTACAATTGCTATGGTTTCTTTCTCGTCTTTGAAATTCTTAATTTTCGCCAAATAAACTCAACTCAACTCAACTCTGAACTCGCGACTGTTTGAAAAATTTTGTGGAAGTTTGAATGCTGAACACAAACATCTAATGTACTTTTCCGATGTGAGATGGTTGTCTCGCGGCAAAGTTCTGGAGAGATTCGTTACTATGCGCAAGGAGGTGAGAGAATTTTTTATGCAGAAGAAGCATAACTTGTCAGAAAAATTAGTTGATCAAAAGTAGCTATTGCTTGTGGCATACCTTTCTGATATATTTTCTCAGCTGTATATCATGAATCAATCTTTGAAAGGGCCAAATATAATGATGGTCGACGTATCTGAAAAACTGCTTGCTTTTAGGGAAAAGTTGAAGTTGTGGAAGAGAAAGATAGAGTCTCCGAAAACAGCATCATTTCCTGTTTTTAATAAGGTTCTGAAAGATAAGGAGGAGGTGTGTTTTGATGATGTCCAGCTCGTTATCAAAAAGCATTTGGCTTCATTGATACAAGAATTTAATTTGGGTATCCCCTAAAAACAAAATAATTGGAACGGGTACGCAATCCATTTGCTTTTGGTGTTGATACATTGCCGGAAAGCTTCCAAACTGTTTCTGATTTCAAGAGGAATTCATTGACATTCAGTGCGACACTTTATTGAGGAATGCCTTTAAAAAAATCGGTCAGTTTTGGACAAAAATCAAGAATGAAAAGAGTATTGTTGGTACACACACAGTAAAAATTCTACTGCCATTTATTAATACCTCCTTGTGTGAGTGTGGATTTTCGTGCTTGCACAGATCAAAGCAAAGACGAGGAACTGTCTTGAGTCTGAAGACGACATGAGATCGGCTCTGAGCAAGATTGTTCCAAATTTTGACAAAATTATGGAAACGATCCAAAACCAGTGCCTACATTGATTAAATTCGAACTGTTGGTATGCCTATGTTCAGACCTTTGTTAAACTCTCTTGTGTTTAGATCACTTTTTATGTTTGAAAGAAAATGTGTGAAAAAGACTGGGTTGCCAAAGCTTTGCTATCTATTTACCATTAATATTGGGGTTGCTACAAACAAAGGTTGCGAAGCACTGGTCTAGAACGATGGCGGCAAATAGGCTTTGACTTCCGATTTACATTTTGGTTGTGAATTTTCCAAAATATTCCTTACCCGTTACTGCATTTGATTGTTAATATCTGGGCCCGGCGACAAATGTGTCAAGTTGTTTACTGAAGGCGCTTCAGCAGACTTCGCTTATACTTTTTCAGGGCTGTGGAGCCGGAACTCAAATTTCCGGCTCTGGCTCCAGCTCCAGGCATCTAAAGTTTTTGGCTCCAACATCTAAAAGTTTTTGGCTCCAGTTCCAATCATCCAAAATTACTTGGCTCTAGGTTCGGCCTCCGGCTCCACATCCCTGCTTTTTACCATGTTGTTAATACCTTTCAAACTTGTGAGCCAGTCGTTGGTGAAATTGAAATTCAACATTAAGTTCTTTGGCTAATTTGTGCATGTGTAGTGGCCTGGTGTTCTGGAAGGGCACCGAATGATTGGCAACTGAGGTGACCATTCCTATACACAAAAAGGGAGACAGGAGTGAATGCACCAGCTACCGGTGAAGCGATTGCGCTTCATTGGGAAAGGCCAGAAGCCTTTAGCGAAAATGTGAAAAGCAGAAATAGAGATCACCTGCCAGGATCACTCTATTTCTGCTTGGTTCTGCCCAGCATATATACTGCTGAAGGGATTTTTATTTGTGGCGCCGATTTTTCGACTTCGCGTGTTTCGGTCTTATCGACCGTAACACCGGACATCGATCTCCTTAGCCTCCCCGGAAAAGTGTATGCCAAATGTCTTCAAAAAGGCTGTCGCAAAATATTTGAAAGCTGCATCACACCAGCTGTGGTTTTCGTGTAGCACCACAGTCCAAATTTTCACTCTTCAGAAAAATTGAGAAATCTTGGGAGTGTGCCAAAAATTTCAACGCATGTTTTGTCCACCTCGAGAAAGCATTCGAACAGGTTTCTCGTGAAAAGCTTTGGGGAGTGTTGCGAGAGTATGGCGTTGATGGACGCCTGCTACTGGACTTCAAGTTATTTGTTTCTGCTCAAAAGTTTGTGTCCGTGTCGGCAAAGCACAACCATTCACCATGCTAGAGGCGATATCTCAGTATTCTATATGTATGCGCTCTTTTCATTCTATGTCCGCGCTCCAGGCGGACAAATTGATAGATCTTGAGGCTTACTCTCTACAAATCGCAGTGAAAAGACTGCTCAGTAGTGATTACGGCACCCCGATCTTCAACTAGGTCGTTTGCGAATGATTTAGCACCACGCCGTTCGAACAGGAGGATCCACCAACTAGGGATCGGTCCTTGCCGCGCTCGCGTAAGGTCGGATATCGACTCTAGAAACAGCCCAACGGCCGTCTAACTGTACCCTCCGCTGGCTGGGCGCGAGTGCATCGTCGCCTTCCAAGCGGATTTCTGACTAAGAGGCGTTCAGTCATAATCCGTCATATGGTAGATTCGCACCATTGGTTTATCAGCCAAGCACATGAACCAAATGTCTGAATCTGCGTTCCCTCTCGCATGCTGAGCAGAATTACTATCGCAACACGTCATCAGCAGAATTACTATCGCAACAACACGTCATCAGCAGAATTACTGTCGCAACAACACTTCACCATGCGTGCTGGACTGCGACATAGGTGTGTGCTGTTACCACTCTTATTCATAGTGTAATATTCATAGTGTATATAAAAACAGTGTATATGAATTGCATCGACAGTCACAACCACGTCGAAGAGGGTGTCACTCTTGCAAGCTGCAAGATTAACCGTTTGCCTTTTGCGGATGATTTGGTGCTGCTTGCATCTTCTAAAAAAGGGCCTTCAACAGCATGCACTTGATAGGTTTTCTGCTGCGTGCGACCAAGTGGGAATAAAAACTAGCACTAGAAAGACCGAGGTGTTACGTCTCTCCAGAAACCCAAGTCAGGGAACGCTGTAAGAACTACACTGCAGCCTGTGGAAAAATTCGAGTACCTTGGGGTGGTATTTACGAGTGACAGAAGGCCGAACAAGGAGATTGTACACAAGGGATCTCAAACACACAGGCCGCATGTGGCCCGCGAGGGAATTTTGTGCGGGCGGCGATACTTTTGGGGAATTTTCAAATAATTAAATATTTGCGATATTTGGTTCGTTCATCGGTACTTGAAAGTGCTCGGCTAGCGAGTGAACAAGTTCCTTAAACGAACGTAGAAATGCCTAGAAATGATTTTCCTGCAACTCATGATACCTTTCGCAGGAAATAAGATGTGAAAGCTGTTTCTAGTAAGGTTCAGCTACCGCCATTGTTGCGTCACATGGCGTCCCCCAAATTTTTAGCATATCTATTCATTTTGTGCTTTGAGAGGCGGTATCCCAAACAAAACACTGTTGCTTGTCTAAAATCAAACATTTTGACTCCGGAAACTTTTTTGGGCCCCTCAAAATTTTGGGCTGGCTACGCTACTGTTGCGTCAGCGTCATAATGGAGCCATTCGATAGTTACAATGCGGCCCTCGCGTTCCCTCGTCGGAGCTTTTTGAGCTTGAGACCTCTGTTGTACACCGATTGGTGAAGCAAATGAGATTCTGCGTGAGCTTTTTCACTCTGTGGTCACAAAACGGGAGCTTTCAAACCCTACAAAGCTGTCAGTTATTTTCAAACTACATCGGTGGATTTACATTCGGTTTATAACCACGAGCAATAAATAAGATGTTTCAATTCCTCGCTGGAACATTAATTCTGTAGCAGCAAACACATTCGAATGGCTTCCATGTCGTTAATGAGAATCTCACCATCACTTCAAATCAAAGATAAAATTAACTCAACCTGTGCTGCAACATCAACAACAGTTTTCTTTGTTAAAATTCTAATGCGTGTGTCAGTAGAAGTTGCATTGCAAGTGGACGAGCTAAAAAGTAATTTTAGCTGAACTTGAAACTTCCATGAAAATTACTACGACATGAAATTTTCCATAAATTAAGCTTGTTACCGAAACTCCAGAATGTTCGTTTGATTTTTAGGGAAAGCTAATCGTAAACTTGCTTAGATAATATGACGAATTAGTATGTTTTTCGCTGTGATTAACAACAAAATCTTTGGAAAAAGCGAACTTTGTCTATTCTGTGTTATTTTTCTCTTGATGAAATCATTGAAACGGCAGTGTTAGAATTTCTTTATCGAACCCCAATCGGGGTGCTGTCTTTCTGATTGAGGATAGCCAATGACTTTCCATAATATGTACCAAGAGCAAGTCTGCCGTCACTGAGTTCAGTTGCCTGAGTTAATCCAGTTGTTAGAGTGCCGTTGGGGTCATGCAGAGCTTGCAGTATTTCCCCATCAGCTGTCATCTCGTACAAGATGTTATGCCTCGATTGAATTGATCTAGAAAAAGTGTACGAGTAAAATGCAGAAATAAAGTTATCAGCAAAAGAACTTAAGTTTTAATTGAGTTTAACTCTAGATTAGCTTTCCGTAAGTCACGATATAGTCTTTTGCTTTTGCATAAATTTGAGGACAGAAATAAAAAACTCGCAACCGAAAGGCGGCCTATCAACTTCGATATCCTTTCAAGTTCTCCCTGATATGCGTATAAACTATAAAGACTTCTGTTCTTACAAAGGAATCAAAGATTTCAAATATAAGATCAACATCTGCTGCGCATTTGTGTATTAATAACACACACAATACAAGTTCTTAACACATGTTTTTCTTTTTACATAGGAATGTATGACAACTTTGAATCCCTTAAACCAGGGGTCAGCAACCTTTACCTAGTCGTGGGCCAAACGCAAACTCTGCAAGATATGGCGGGCCGTACTAATTTTCAACCAACAATTCCATTCATTTTGCTGTTTATGATGTTGACGCTACTTGGGAATTTCTGTCATTCAATCAGATTAACTCCTGATTTTCACAGTTCATAACGAAAGCCCATAAAGTACATTTATAGCACAGTGCAGTTTCTCATAAGTATTTTGTAATAAGTATTGCAATACAAGGAGTTGCAAGGAGGGCAAATTCATAAAACAATACCACTAGGCGGGCCATACAGTTAGCATAATTTGAAAGGGGCAGCGGGCCGGATGATTTTGCTTGACGGGCCGTAGGTTGCCGACCCCTGCCTTAAACCTGCAAGGACCGCAAACCGCTGTAGTGGCTCAGATTTGTTCGGTCATATCTTTCCCTCCGATTGAGCTAGATCGTTGTTCAAGCTCTCTGAATAAGGAGAAAGTTATCTTGGTTCGATTTAAAAAATTTCGGGAGCTTTTATGCTTGAACTTTTTCGGGGGTGATGCTATGAGTGGGTGACGGTCAACAGATTTATGGATGAAGCCATAGGGGTCTAAGAAAAAATTCATGGGGCAATTTCTTTGTTTTTTCTTCTAAATTAAACTAAGCAAAAATCCACATGTTTAGAGCCCTTGCCTGACCTTCCAGCTTTAAGGTGGCTTCACACAGAATCCAGTTACGGCTTACGAACTGGCTTATGACCTAAGCAGTAGAAATCCTTGAACAAAAGCGTTAATCATGGCTGCCAAGTACGAGACACATATAGTATCACTGTGACTCAACGTCACACACTTCTCAAACTGAAATTTAAAAATAATATGGAGGATTTGCAAGCTATCTGCACACATTTAAACGTATTCTTACTGTATTATTTGTTTCATTGGTACAAGTCCTGAAATTATTTGTCGCAGGATGGGATAAGCTTTCAGCAAGCTGACGTCATTTTCATGCACGGCCGATGCAGCAATCCAGTAAGTTCCTTTACTGTTCGCCCGCACGTTGTCAGGAAAACCTGAAAATACAGACGTTCGATTGATTTCTTTGTCAAATTGCTTTCCTTCTCTTTCATCACAAAAAATATATAATATTCACTGTAATAAAACAGGGTGCTTTTCACTGCATCATTGTGGCACCAAAAAAGAAAAGCGCGATTAATAGTATGTTGATTTGGTTTTTGCACTAGAGTGGGTGCATGGGCAGAAGAAAACCCTTTAGAATGAGAGCATAATATTGGCCAGAATATCATTTGAAAGTGCTTTGAATTTACAGCTACATGTGACATGTGACAAAAATTCAGGCCATCTGAGTAAGAAAGGGTACAGATTAAGCGTTTTGGTTTTGCAAAGATGAAAATGAAGAAATAATTGTAGTTCTGTCCCATAACACATTAACTATTCAACTTGGAAACACTGATAGGGCTATGACAGTTTGAAGCAGGGTCTCACACTCAACTTCTCCGAAGGCCAAATGAAGACTTTTGCAATGGTCCCAAGGAATGCAATTTGAGAACGTTTATTATAAATGATAAAAAAGTTAATAAAAAAGACATCGCAAGAACACACTGGTTGGTAAATGTGATTTTATTCATTGATTTTACTTGGATTGAATAGTGTAATGTGTAAGGTGAATGTACTTGACGTTTGAGATACAGCCATTATTTACTCTGGATACTTATCTGACAATAAATAGCTTAATTGTTAATTATTTGAAAATCTCGAAAATCATGGCAGGCCGCACAAAATTACCTCCCGGTAGCATGTTACAAACCCTTACTTTAAATCATATTTAAACAAAGATAGCTGGAAATATCCTTCATAACAATTCTCAGATCGTTCCAAAGACGGCACACTTTGGCAAAACGTTATTTTGAAACATTATTGGAAACAGGCGCGGATTTCCCATTGGGCTAAAAAGGTTTAGCGTAGGGACCCTATTTTCGGGGGTCCCAAAATTTTGGGAGTAAGGACAATTTCCAGAGTTTCTGTCAGCAATTATATTTGTGGTTTTGTTTTATTCATAGCACATTTTTTACTATGCCGCGAAAAAAAGATCTCTAGTATAGAAGGATGAGCGCGAAGGATTGAAGTGAATGACGGTGAGCATTCTCTTTTTATGGCGTTGAGAATTGGTGATTATTACGCACAATGTGTGGAACAAAACGCCTGAATCAATTTTTAAATTCCACGAGGCCAGTGAGGTATTCAATAGATAGATAATGGGAGTGTGGTCAGATAACTTCACCACTACCTTTTTCGTTAGTTTCATTGTGACTGTTTTTGTTCCTGATATCGAGGAAATTCGGAATACAGTAATATGTTTATGAATTGGAACAACTTGTTCAGTGAGTCTAACGAGCACGTGTAATGCTAATTTGGATGACATTAGTCGTCCCAAACCTTCCAGAAGGGCCCCGCATTGCAAATAGCCTAGGGCCCCGTAAATGAAAATTCACCTCTGTGAAGTTATCTGACCACACTCCCATTATCTATCTGTGTCGGGTACATTTCCATGTAAGTCCAATGACTGAAATCAAATATGACAATTCATCCTAAACTAACCCTGTATCGATTCAAAAAAACACATATATCTGATTACTCTGAGGAAGACAGAAGTTTTTCCGGGAGCCCTTCAAGCAGCGCAATCTTATTCAATCAAAATTTGATATCAACCTTATTTTGCCTAACTAGTCAATGCAATTTTGGTGCTCTTGATCAGTGCTTCACCTTTTTCGGTTTCGTTCACCCCTGCCATCGATTGCTACATTACCGTTCACCCCACTTCGAATGCATGTCCGATGTGACCATAATAACCCAACTACTGTGCATACAATTTTATTGCTAAGTTGATTTTTTTCATGATCTACTTAAGTAGGCCCAACTCGTTTAAAAGATAGCTGAATCCGCATCAACTGTCAAGAAATGCGAAGCTACGCCAGCAACAAACGTACTGTAGTCATCCGATATATTTTAACAAGCGACGACACAGAACCTGAAACCTACGGGCTCAGCATGAATCAAATGCCAGAATTCTGCCGCTACAGACACAATAACAAAACAACCAACGGTTCTGAACTACAAACATTTACAACAGAAAGCTTTTTACTAATGACTGCGCTGATCCTGAAATTTAGTGGTCAACTTTTCAAACTGCAGTTGAATTTATTCATTTACTCCAACACCACCCTCAGCTATATGAGTCAATGCATTTCAGTGCATCTCGTGTTTTAGTTTTCAGCTCCACCAGGGCGTCGGAACGATTTTTTCCAGGGGAGGCCAACCATGTTGAAATTTAATTTTACCAACTCAAAACTTACAGAAAAACACTTTTCTACAAAAAGAGAATAGTAAAATATCAAATTCCAAAATCCAATTGGGCAAGGTTCCCTCTGTACCACCTTCTTACGCCCATGAGCTTGAGCAAAATACGATAAATCCTTTCTCTTACATGTACGTGGTAGGCATGAGCATCAGTTGTTGCAGAGCTTTTAAATGCAATTTCCTTGTAGTATGTGGATTAAAGAAAACAAACCAAGATCAGTTGTGAAATACGTTCTGATACAATCTTGCTGAAGGAAACTTATTCTCCTCTTCCTTTAAGAATCTGGTTCTTTAAACGGCGAAGCTGATAAGATAACGTGTCCTGATCGACTTCATCTATAGCAGGGGTTCCCAAATTTTATCTGACTATGTACCCCTTCAGCATTTACACAGCCGAGCATGTACCCCTAAAATTTCACATGACAAAATATTTTATCATGACTAATCACAGATATATCTTAATATAAACACACAGTATAAAGATTTTTTGAAAATAATATTCAGTATTTACTGATATATGTATAAATATTTGGCAATAAATTATATATTTATTTCCAACACTTCGACTAGTAAGCCTACTCTGTTCAGTGTTCATGTGTCTGGTTTTCACTTGAGATTGACAATAAAACTTTCGAAAGTAGGCTACTGCAAATGGCAAATTCTAGTAATTCTGCGATTCTGCTGACTACTTTAGACGTAAAGTTAGAACGCTTGAAGTCCGTCATTGTATTCATGATTGCTGCTATGTGTTGGGTAAAAAAGAAGAACCAGAAGATGTAAAAACTTAGCAACAGAAAATTAATTCACCCTTCATTCAACCCTGCTCTTTTATTCCCCCTTGAAAAAATCACATTCACCTTGGGTGAACCATTCACCCTGTTAGAGCACTACTCTCTAGATTTTGGAGCGAATTTGTCAAAATTTAGGGTGCTCATGGATAAAAATTTTTGCTCTAGCAGGTCAAGTTCTGAAGTTATTTTCAATTTTTTTTACCATGATCCCCATGACTGACTGAGCCTTGCATTATGACTTCCCTATGACATCACAAATTTCAAGTCACGTGCTGTTTGCTGGATACGCAAATCAGTGCTTTGTAAAATATGTTAGCACACACAACGACAAAATGGCAGACATTGTGCTCATATATCGATATTTTGAACATCTTAATAGAGATATGTATTAGAAGTTACTGACATCTACTGCAAAATTTTCTGTTTGTTCTATTCTTATGTCATTATGTAAACAAAAATCGCGCAACTGTAAGACAAACACGCATTGTAAGCCCGCCCAAGCATGTGCTCATATCAATTTTATGTTACTACTCCATTGAGCACATCACACTAGACCTGATAGAAGACGGACTGCATTTCTACCAGCAACACAAACTCAGGTAAAATCAGTTGAAACATCTTTGGCCAAAACAATTTTTTTAGGCCAATGATAGTTCAACTACCGACATCTGGACTAAAGGAGCAGCACAAGTTGCAAAATATAGAGGCAATCTGTAATCATGTGTGCACAATAAAAAACAGTGTTTAGCATTGCTGTACCTCGCAAATGTGTGGTGTGTTTCGTTTTCCACGTTGATCTATCCACGATAATCATCCTGCTCCCCAATGATTCAGCCACAATCAGATACTTCTCGTCATTAGTTAGTTCCACTCCGTTAGGGAAACATAATCCGTTCAGGACTACAGATAATGTCTTCGTCCGCGTGTTGTATTCGAATATACGACCATCACATTTACCTTTCATAAAATAAATGTTAGAATGAATTGATGCACAGATATGAAAAAACTACAAGGCGGCAGCAAGCGTGTCGTGAATGGCATGTCTTAAAGCAACGTTTTTCATCAGATTCCTTGACTATATTCAAAACATTGCAAAAATTGCAAACAAATGAAACTGTTATCAAATTTAAGACCCTAATAATAACTAGAACATTCAAGTTATTAATAGAAAATTATCAAAAGATATATAGTCGGATAACTTTGACATGAAGAAAGTGACTCAAGTGACTTGTTTTAAGAATCTTAACTTAAATCATTAATTAACACACGCTTGTGTTTCCGTAGTTTCTGTTATAAGTTTTTAATATTCAAAATGGATTTATGTTCAAAATTTTTGCAATACTCTTGTCTGTCATTGCAAGTATTAAGCAGAAAATGCCCAAGACTGCACCAGCGTGTATATGTTTTGTTATCCCTTTTCTCGTTGTTTCGCTGTGGGTTGCGGTTGACGGAGTAGCCTTAAAATTGACAGATTCATCGAGTTGGTGAGTTGGTAACTTACATTTCGGTCTGCTTTGTGAACCGCAAAGTGAGTGTGGGTTTTGCACAAAATGTCCAAGATCTGGCCTTCAAACAGGGGGATAACGAGGTTCGATGGCGCCCAGGGCAAGAAGCAAGTTTGGAACCCCCATGTTCGAAACTGAGGTCTTTCGGAAGCAAATGAACTGCATTGAGTAGATGCTTGTGACCAGTGCCGGATTAGGGTAGCGCGGAGCCTATAGCTGTGTAGCATATTAACAGCGCGGGGCCCGAAGTTAAAAATACATTTGAACAATTGAACCACTGTTAAATCAAAATTCTTTGAGCATCCACGTTACTAAACTGACTACATTAGGTATAATGAATTTCTTACGTACGTAAAACCTGGTCCTAAATAGCAACTGGTGGACATTATGGGCGACATATCTTTTTACCAAAAACGTATATACGTATCCTTTTACCAAGGAGGAATATATCACCGTACAGCTCACAAGTAGGCCTACAGCACAGAGGCAGTAATTAATGCTTCCAGAATCATCAGCAAGTTTGATCATTGCTATATGTAGACAGTGAAGCCTCAGTATAGTGTCGAAGTCAGCTGTCAAAACCGCAAACCTTCTGTTTAAGAATACATTTTCTAGATTTCGACATAGCGAATTGTTGTATGATACTAGTAGGGTCTATTTCACATAATATTTATACTCCTTAGAATCAGGCTGTTCAGCTGGATTTGTCGAATGTTGCTCCTTTGTTCATTCTACCTTCTTAAATTTAGAAAATGACCGTTCTCCACTGTAGTTGATCTCCATGAGAGTTAAAAAAATGCGCAAATCATTTATCACATTTCTAAAAGAAGACTCCAGGTATACTAGGCAATGGCTCGTGCATAGATGCCAAATCATGGGCTGCCAAAGAGATTTTTTGAAAACCCCATATAGATTCATTAAAAAACCCAGGTTTGAACAGAAAATCCCAGGTAGACGCAAAATTAGGTGAATATTTCAACTATCTACCATATCTCGGAATCTGTAAGTCACAAAACATACGAATGAAGCTGAACATATGATGTAACTTTCCTAATGAACTTTAGTGTCTGTCGGGATTGTGTATCCCAGTAACATGTATTTGTTTGCATTTCTAACGGTGATCTGCGGCAGCATTTACAATAATGAAAATCTTCATTCCCAGTTTCCTTCTGTAGCTAACGTTTGCGATCTGGATCTTTCAAACGCTCTTCCTTATAATTGCTCTATGTAGCACTTAATCCTTTTCATTAGGCTTGCTTCATTAGTATCTCGGTCACTTGGGCTCATTGCATCTGGCTAATATTTACGGCTTATACGGTGTCAGTTGCTTGTCCATCAGTTATGTTGAAGACTAAGGTACCTTTATAAAATAAGATAAAGAAAGATTAGACTAAAAACACAGTTTGTCCAATCATACCCTATCTTAAATCACCGCTACGCAGTTAAATCATACAAAACCTAAATATTTAGAAGAAAAACCCAGAAAGGCATCGAAAATCCCTGGTCTGAGACAAAACCCCCGGTTTGATGGCAATGGTCAAATCATTTTGAAAGTACCAAAAAGATAACACAACTTAAGGAACAGGTCAATGTGATGTAATAGTTTTTAATGCCATCAAGCAATATCTGGAAATTTCTTCAATTTGGCCTCATTGCACGAGTGGTCCCATAATGTTAGAAATGACTCTGAGATACTTTAATTTTCAATTCACAGTAATCTAATGTAAAAACATTCAACTGAAAACCTTCGCTTCATTGCTTATGGCAAATTTAGCATGATAGTGACTCTTTGGGCTGAAAAAATCTTATACATATAATCGGGCGAGGATATTAGGGGAGGCAAACGTAGAGGTTGCCTCGGGCCCCCTCTTTCAGAGATGTTTAGTTTTGCATTGTTTTGGTAAAAAGCTTGTTAATCGCTTTAGAGCAGGGTCTCAAACTCAAATTGCTGTGAGAGCTAAATTAGGACTTAGGAAGTAACTCAAGGGCCGCATTATGACGCAGACGCAAAAATGGCGGTGTTAAACGTTGCTAGAAACAGCTACTAACATTTTATTTCCTACAAAAATTATCATGAGTTATAAGCAAATCATTTCTGGCCGTCCCTACGTTTGTTTGAAGGAACTTGTTCATTCGCTAGTCGGGCACTTTTGACACTGGTGAATAAACTAAATAAGGTAAATGTTATTTCTTTGAAAATTCCCAAAAAGATTCTGGGGCCGCACAAAACGCCCTCGCGCTCCGCGTGTTTGAGAGCCCTGTTTTAGAGCCACATTTAATAAGCTCTGAAGCAAGTCATATGCTTGTCAAAATAAAGCAAAAATTATGTGCAAATATGCCAAAAGTGGTCCCTCAACAACTGTAATGTGTAGACAAAACAACAATTTAAGATCATGTGACTTCAAACAATTTACAATGTGAAATGGACTTTAACGCAGAAGCAAATTCCCAGACAAAGTGAAAAATTTCACCTGTTTTCAGCGAATAAAGTTTCTGTATAATGTGTGTAAAATATAGGGTTCACCTCCTGAGAGTTTGCTTCAGGTACATAAATTCTAATATCCATTCTTGCATTTAATAAAGAACAAATTTAACGCAAAGGAGCGCGGGGCCGGGGCCCGTAGCAATTGCTACATATGCAACTATTGTTAATTCAGCACTGCTTGTGACATTGCCGAGACTTTTCGGCGTCCCCCGCATTCATTCGGAGGCCCCCGAAGTCATTTGGCGCCTACATAGTGATTCGGCGCCAGGGGAATTTCCCCCCTTGCCCCCCTTCCTCACGCCCTTGCCTTCAAATAATTCATTATATGCTACGCCAGGGTGGTCCAACTACTTTGACCGACGGTCCATTTTACAAAAACGTGACAACTCGCGGGCCACTTCCAAGAAAATGATGTATAAAACAACAGATTCACATTTAAAACTTTAAAAGGGAAGATAAGTGAGTGAGTCATTGAAATAAACTACACTATAGCAAATAGCAATTTATTACAAACCTCTATCAGTGTGATGGCTACGGTCGAGGCTTCTCTGACACTAACGTTCCTTTATAAATGCCAGTGTTAGTGGTGCAAGTCGAAGACTATCGTACATTGCTTCGTCTGCCATTCGATTTCTGATTTAGGTTTGACTTGCTTCATCGTAGAAAATGTACTTTCACACACGTATGTGCTTCCAAACATCGAGTGCATTTTTAGTAAGAAATCTTTCAGTTTGGGAAAATTAACTTTGCTGACTAATTTTCAGAAGCTTTCTACAGTCTCTAACACCGTTAGTATTGTACATTTTTATTAAAAGATGTTATGCTTGTTCTAATTAAAATTACCTATTGCAGGGATTGACAATTAATTTGGCATGGTCGGGGGCCACTTTGAGAAGGCCGTGTTTAGCCGACAGAACGACAGATTCATTTGGCAGTACTGAGTTCATTGCGCCCGATGTACTCTTCAAGACAACGATTGTCAGGGCACCGAAAAAACAGAGGTTATCTGCAAAGGAGACCCAGCAAAGGGTTAGCGTGGGCCCGTACCTTCTAATTTTATCGCAAAATAAATAAAAAAGAATGGTACATAGAAAAGGTGTCATTCATTGTTCTTGTGCAAATGCACTTTATCCAGCGCATACAATACAGTGAGACAAATGTAGCCTCACACGTTTTTCAACAAATTTCACATTTGAAGATTTTTCCTGAATGCATCGGCGGGCCACTAAAAACGCTGTGTCGGGCCACATGCGGCAAGCGGGTCTGTAGTTGGATCACACTGTGCTAGGCAATCACAGCGAACAAATTTTCAAAATATGACAAACGTTATGATGAAAACATTATAGTAATTTTCACTGCAAGCCCCCGACGTTATGACAAGCTTTCGACAAAAATTACATAGATGCTGAAACAGACGATACAATGATATTCTTTAATTAAACTAGTCTTTATAGTTTATGGACTGCGGTCCGCTTTACGTGGCGTAAATTAAAGAAAGTTCGAAGATAATATTATCTTTACTGGACTTTTCAAAGAAAGCATGTGACTAGTCCTTCCCTTTAACAATTTTTTTGTTCCAAGCTTCTGCGATGAGATTCATCTGAAATTAACAAACAAACTCATCGCATTAAACTATACCTTCTAAAACCAGATATATACCTTCTAAAAGCATATATACAACATTGTCAATGGTGTATGTTGCGGAAGCGTCTGAGAAGTAAAGCAATTTTCCGTCTTTTGTCAGAACTAAGTCGTCAGGAAATTTCATTTCGGGTTGAACGTCGCTGATTGAAACAAGTAGGCTCACATCTCCTTTTTTCATGTTTACGCTGTAGATTCCGCTGAACGCTTCAGCCACATACAACGTGCGGTTGAATAGCCGCATTCCTGTGACGCAAGGAAACAAAGGTTACTGTCTAATCTAAACCAAAGCAACCAACTCACTGCCGATTCGCTATTTTCATAATGAAGGCTTCCTTCTCGTGCCGAGATGTGTTACAAAGATACATGCATTGTGTCTTGCGTTGCACGCCGCTATATACGCACCGAACATAGAGTGTGGGTGATTTTAGTCCCCGGCGAACACTCACCAAGAGGTCTAGCTGAAGTTTTGTCGTGCACGGATCTCACAGTGTCTTTGCTGAATTCAATCTTTGCTAGGGTTTCAATGGCTCCTTCCGCTGGAGAACCTTCATCAGATGGAGCTATCCTAACTATTCTTCCGTCGATTAAAGTTGCGTAGACATTACCCGCTTCATCTTCAACCACTGATTCTGGAGCTGCTATGTTGATCCTGACAAGCATAAAAATTGTTTGACAGAAATGATAACACAAAAAATAAAGTATATTGCAGTCAGTGAAAAGAGTTTAGCAGCATTCTGCATAATATTAAAGTCATCTGCATCGCCGTGAACTACTGAGGTAAGCACAAGATAAAGATCGTAATTAGAGGCATTAAACTGACAGGAAAGCAACCAGCGCAACAATAGCGATCACCCGATGTGATCACTCTACTTATGCTTGAACGCACGATTGTTATACAGGGATAAGTGAATTTTCGATCATTCTCTTGTGGTGACTATCACAGTGACTTGTTACTTGTGGACGCCATCTACCGGAGACCAATTTGTTTACATGTGGGGGCATCTCCAGGCAGCCACAATATGCGTGTTTTGAAACTATCTACTAATAAAAAACCTTCCATTCCCTTTTTCCCTCTGGGGAGCATCGCGGGGGAAGCAGCACTAGGAGGACTCGAAATACCATGCGGATTTCAACAATTTGATTAGGGATTCAAGATACGAAAATTCTGTTTAATGGGTTTCCTATTAAAACAATCTGCAATTTGATTTGACTGGGTCGCGCTTGCGGAGACTTTTTGCTGAAACTCATCTGCGGTCCTGTCGTCTCATTATTCCCGCAGGAACAGGCTGGTTTGCGACATGGGCGATCGACCGAAGATCAGATCACCTTACTGACGCACGACATAGAAGATAGCTTTTCGGCTGTGAAGAGCGGAAGTGTATATGTCGATATCACAACAGCCTACAATACAGTGCTGGATTAAGGTCAGAGTTGCCAGATTGGCTTTTTTGACGCTAAATTTCACAAATGCGGCTTTTTTAGAGGCACTTGGTGTCAAAAAATTGTTTGGCTTTTGGCTGTTTCTCTTCAATATTTGTTTTTTTGGAGGCAGTTGGCAGATATTGTCAGACTGGTGCTCTGAATTTTTAAATATCTTGCTGAAAATTGTTATGAGGCTTTTTAAACAGTGCTTGGTGTATTTTTTCACAAGTCATCTGGAAACCCATATCTACCAATGCGATAGGTTCGAGTGGACTTGAAACACTGTGGAAAATGTGGAAGATGAAGAAAGGTATTTTTCCTGTGGATAGTAACTGTAATGCTGCAACTTTATTCTTCTAATATGTCCTACACCTAATACAGTAAGGAATTTTAAATTTCATGATATTTAACAATTTGGCTTTTTTCACCCGGTTTGGGTTTTTTTGACATGGTTTCGCTTTTTTTCCCAAATGGTGTCTGGCAACCCAGATTAAGGCAGCGCGGGGACTGTAGCATATTGATAGCACGGGGCCCTAAGTTAAAAATACACTTGAACAAGTGAACATATGTTAAATCATAAATTCTGTGGGTATCCATGTAACTACCATTTGGCATACTCAATTTTGTAAGTACGAAAAACCTGGTCGTAAATAGCAACTGGTGTACCTTATGGGCAACATGCCTTTTTTTACCAAAAAGACATACATATCTTTTTAACATGAAGAAAGGAAAAGGAATATTGTACAGCTCACAAGTACAATATACAGGGACAGTATAATCAAGGCTTCCAGACTCATCAAGAAATTTGATCATTGCTATATCTAAACAGCGTAGTCTCAGTACGTGTCGAAGTCGATTGTCAAAAGCAGCAAACCCACTGCTTAAGACTGTACTTTCCAGGTTAGCGAATTTGTTTATGATAGACAGGGGTGTAGTGGGGCGGGGACGTGTGCGAAAGGCGTTACCACACCTTTTTCGTATTTTGCTTTAAAATTAATTTGGAGATGTTTTAAAATGTTTAGTTTTTTGGGTGCGTTCCCATCCCCATTTTGTTAGGACTATATTATAGTGAATTTGTTCATGATCCTGTTAGTGTCCATGTCACATAGACGTTCATGCTCTATATCCTTTAGAATCCAGGCAGTTCAGCGTGTTTTGTTAATCGTACTCCTTCGTTCATTCTAGCATCTGAAGTTTAGGACAAAGTTTCCCAACCTTTCTCTGACCATGTACCCCGTTAGCATTTCGAAAAATGAGCATGTACGCCTAAAAATTCTTATGACAAGAAGGCTGAGTAAATTGACAAAAATCCCTTGAATTTCATTTTAAAATTTTGGAAATGTAAAGGTAGACTCTGTCTTTATGTCTCAGAGTTAATTTGTTACGGCTGTACAATAAATGTCCGCCTTCAGATAGGCAAATGTATTCCCAGGGGCATGGGCGCAATTTGGTGGGGATCACGGGGGACGTGTCTCCCACTTTTTCAGGTGGGGAACATAATATGCGATGTCCCTCCCACTTTTTCTCTTCAGGTTTTGTATTTGGAGAAGTTCCAAAAACAAAAGTGACGTTTGCCACGTTTTGTGTGAAGTGCTTATCATGTTAGATGTTACAC
>JGI24158J21664_10004677_pt1 | contig 17658 bp, 10 predicted proteins | sample Ectturendosymbi3_FD_21664 | JGI IMG/M metagenome (IMG submission 21664)
AACAGGTATAATTTTGGTGTGTTTTGATGGCAAATATACTTGAGCCTATAAAAAATACTAAAAATTTAAAAAGTCTGCTTACGAACTTATTACATCGCGGGCCTCTTAAAACAACCTCGCGGGCCGCATGCAGCCAGCGGGCCGCGGGTTGGGCAGCCTTGGCCAAAACTAATAATGCCCAACTTTCCCGAAAATTGTCCTCGTACACTATATCGCAGGCTCAAATAAGTTACTCGGCGGCTCTGCCTTGCTTCCGGACATTTTACATGCGTCAGTTTTAAGAGAATCTGCAATTTGGAAAAATCACAGACAGCAAATTTTCAAAGAGAGGTGCACTGAACCATGTGCTTGTTCCTTTCACACAGTGCGACTGATACGCAAGTCAAACAAATGTTTTTCCTCGCAGCGACAGTTACTGACAGGTGAACATTTGTTGCACAAAACTAAACGCTAATTTGCTCTTGGGACAAAGTCTTCCTCCTTTCATTATGACTCAAACCACCGTAAATAGATTTCAGCGTTCCAATTTGGTTTATTTTCGAGTCACTGTTTTGTAATTCAAGATGCCATTTAATTTGGTATAAATTTACGCAGAACAAAGTGAAACATTCATCTCTACGATGCAATAAAAATGCATTGGCAGGTTTTTGACCAGCTCTTTTCGAAAGCGGTAAATTCTGGTAAATGGTGCAACTACACACGCTTTGAAGTAATAGTGCATATTCTTTAGAAAACGTAGGCCTCAGCACTGAGGCTTGGGAGATATATTTCCATATTTCCGATCAACCAAAAACCATACACTAAATAACATAAATTTGCATTACACACGTCCACGAAACTGAATAGCTGGCAAACAATTGACTGAATCTTGCAAAACAGCGGCACGACTGGACAACACATTTGATCAACCTTATGGTGATGTATTTCACGTCTTCGCTCGAGCGAGAACATAGCATGCGGCTGGAGTGACCAAAGTTCTGGATTTCTGTGTATCTAGTGAATGCAACAGCTTCTGTGACCGCGGTACAAAGCATTGGTATGATGTAAAACAATAACAAGAACAGTTTTTCATAATTTATTATCACACAGCGCTTCAAACTTTCTTTATGAATTAAATATTTAAAACACGCAACAATTCTAATTTATTTCCAGATAAACCAGTGGTTCAATATCTCTGCTGTTTGTTTTTACTAATGCAGATTGCAGATATCGATGCAAAAAGGATTCTGCATTACCGAGAGCCACAGAAATGGTTGACATTATTCCTTTTTCAACGATCATAAAATCTCTGAGAAAATACCGCTGGAAATCTGCTAATTTGGCGGTTGGTGCGGTTGGCACGAATATTTTGTACTCTACTCCAGGTTTTCTTTAAGGAAAATGTTAGATACCTGGTATGGACCTGTAGGAACCCGATTTGCTCTGACTCTAGAGATCTGATGATGATTTTCTATGATTCTAGGGACCCGAATCGGGTCCCTAAACACCTTCAAAAAAACTGCTCTACTCGTAACTGCAAATTATTGAGTTGTGATAGAATATCCATTGCGTCAGGGAAAAACTTTACTGACCTTTCAAAGCCAAAACGGAGAAGACAGAGCTCTAGTTTCGTTCATGCACGATTAGAAGTTTTTTTACTACATTACTGAGTATTGCTGCATAAGCATAAGAACCAACATCTAATTATTTGAATAGCCTTAGTGATGAAGAATGACTTCTTTACTAATCTTTCCAACCTTGTTAACTATATTCTTCTATGCAAACTGAACTGGTAACATTGAAACTTTTGGCTTTCAACTCTTTCTACCTTTTAATTTTGTCCACAATTGTTCGTAAAAAAGTGCTACTCACTGCTACGGGAAAGATTAACAGACAGAAAACTAAAGAGTGTCGCATAAGATTTCTACATCAATATGCTGATGGTATCGCAATTAACTCAACGAGTCCCAAGCACAGCAGAAGCTTTTTTTAATGAAAAAAGTTTCACAACTAAAGCACTTTTGACATGTTTGGCACTTTGCAATCACTGCATTTTTGCTATAGAAAATTGTTAACAATGTTCAGCTGAAGATATTCAATTTTGAAAAAACATACTTAGATACGCAGATGGCTACGTTACACGCAGCGCAGCAAACCAGAGCAGTGAAAACTCACTTTAATGCAGGTATATGGACACAATGTTGGCGTACAACATTGCCTATGCATAAATTTGTTTTTTCAAGTAGGGTTTAACATTACCGAGTGAATTTCACCAAGCACTGAAAGGAAGGCAAAAGCTTCAGATTGCCTGAGGCAGCGACATAGTGGTTATGACATTTCAATAGAGCACACCCTGTCATTGGATGAAAGCTAAAGAAGAGAGATAAAAAGGAGATCTTAATCTGAAGTTTACAGGCTTGGCAGAATCACTGAAAACTGAACCACGTCGTGATGCAGTAATTGCACCCAAGAAAACGACACAAATTTTCATTCTGGCAGGATTGTTTAGCTTCTTTTTTTCCAATTGTTGAACTTCTTTCCACCCAATACGAAAAGAGCACAATCAAAGCTTGAGCCACGCAAACTTCATTTTTCGTCATAAAGAATTGACAAAATTACTCTTGGTGTTTCTAGTCGAACGTTTGAAAAGGTCTTGAAAGTTTTTTTCAGTTGCAAATTGTATTGACAAAACAGCAATCAGCTGCACGCGGATGTCTTAAAAACAATAATTTTTCAGCAATGAGTTTTTATTGCGTTACTAACGTAAATGATTGTTTAGCTGAAATGTTTTTCAAAAAGTTACTTATTAAAGCAGAGATTTGACATATTAGTGCTAAATCCAAGTTGAAGCAGATTTTTTTTGCGAATTTCACAGAAAAAGATTTACAATAGTGCTACACTTTGAGTAGTTACCTCCGCCGCAACTTTTACAGCAGGTTTCATGACGCCATCTAGCGACTCATAAGCACGATTTAATGCAGATGACCATCAACTCAATATTACCAAGGCCTCTCAGATAAAGTTTTCTAGGAGGCCTTGACATTACACGCTGACGAATTCATCCCAGCAACAGGTTTGTAAAAACGTGGTCAAAATGCACTTCTAGCAATATTTTTACTTTAAACTCGCAGTGGTCGTTGAGCAATGAGCTGTGTTGGGTTCGGCTGCGCAATCAGCAGAAGTTAATCCTTTCCCACAGATTTTGCTTGTGCCTACTGTTCCTACCATTGACATTTCTCTGTATGACCAAATAAACTGTGAACCTTATTTAGAAGTTTAAAGGTATAATTGAACAGAAAAATTGCGAATCTTTAAAATCGGTAAGACTTAGGTTTTCATAATGCCTTACAAAGGCATCTTTGACTCACGTTTCGTTGATGAGGCTCTCATTTATGAGTGTTAGGAGGTTAAATTTAAAATGTTTTTCAGTGTCTTTTATAGTTGCTCACCGATTTTAAAGTTTCATACAGTGAATTTTATGAAATGGGAATTTCCGTTTAGAATCTCAGAATTCATTCCCTAGCAAGGGTCGTGTCCGATTTCTACAGCAAAGGGTTCTAAATGATTGTTTGCAAACGTTTGAAAAAAGCAAGTAGGTAGATATTAGTCAACACCATAACTTCAATGTTTCTTTCTGAGAGACATAACGTGAAAAGTTTATTGGAAGAAGACAAGTTTGATCAAATAAAATCCTTTAACGCCCCGCAAGCCACAACTGTGATTTGAACATGTTCGGCCATAACTCGCCATACGACAGAGTTAGAGAGCTATTCGAATCCTCTGAAGACGTGGAAAGTCTTCTAGTTTCTATTTTTTTAAATTGAGAAGTTTTGGGTTTGAACTTTTTTGGTGTGACGTCACAACTGGGGATGGTCAAGCGATTTTAGACGACGTCATCGGGGACTGAGAAAACTGTTCGAGTGGCAATTTACTTGTTTTTTCTTTGAAATAAACTAGCCGAAAATACGCATCTTTAGAGCCGTTGATTGGCCGCCCAGCGTTAGTGATTGGCAAGTTATGGCCAAGAAATCGATAATTAATTAGTTTAATCCCCTAGGGGGGGTTCGAATAATTTTACAGTGAAATCCATCGATTTCAGTGTAAAAGTTCCGCGAAACGTGCGTTGGTACAGCATCACGTACGTACAACTGGATCAACACCAAGTTGAAACGTTGTCAAATGTATGCACTATTTTGTTCTGGGCAATCCTGACACTTCTTTCTTGCCAGTATTTTCCGTTTCCGGGAATCATGAATGGATTTTATGATTTTCTCAAGATTTTTGCAAATTTGTTTTTGCATCGCACTTAAACAAAGCTATCATCAATATACGCAAGGAATGTTAGATCATTTCTGTTCAACTAGTAATTCAAGCACAAAATCAAAGATCAAGCATGGGTTCAGAATCAGACAGCTGAACCTAACAGACATGCAATTTTCAAGCTTTGAAAAAGCTCGCTTTTCTGGGCACAACGTCGCACTATCTGAAGCATGAATCTAAGAAAATTTCCCGTCATTTGAAACGCGATAATTTTGTTTTAAAGTGTGTGCATGTGACATTCAACACAAAGGTAACTAACTGGTCAAATAAAGAGCCACAATGTGATTTAAAACGTCCAGAAACTATGAGCGAGCTGACAAAATCGTGAGGTGAAACTTATGTTTGTCGGAATCAGCGCAACCTAATTACCAGACTTAAAGACAGTCGTGTAGTCGAAGGGGGAACGGCGTGTCTGCAAGCGGTACCGACATATTGACGGATATGTTGTTTTTTGACGGAAAGTTACAAACAACGTTAAAACAAGTTGGAGTTGCAGACTCCAAAGACACTTCCAGAGCAATTCCCAAACACATGCTCGAACGTTTCATGATGCATGCTTGACTGTGTATCACGTATGTATACGCTGATTTTCGACATTTATCGCTTATCTATTACGTGTGCTATCTTATTCACAAAATATTGCACGCACGTTCATCGATATGCTCTGTTGTAAATTAAAAAAATCTAAAACAAACCTGTCTCCTCTCATGTAAAACAAGGCTAAATACAGCCAGCAGAAAAACAACAAACTCAAAAAAACATTAAAACACAACTCTCAGCGCCACCTTATTCGCATTCTAAATCTGTGAATTATTCAGCCATTTACTGCCAGAGGGACGGACAGACAATTCAGACGGACAGCGATGATTGACCGGTTGATCAAATCATAAGCGGTACCGACATACTGACGGATATGTTGTTTTTTGACGGAAATTCTCCACAAAAAACTTCAACCGTCTTGATTGTAGCAAATCATAGTTTATACGTAACCGTGTGTTCCCCACCTCAGCTTTGGCACCACACCGCCACTTAAGAAAAACAAAAATCCCATGATATAGGAGTAATCGCGCACACCACGCAACACTCTGCATGATGTGATGTCAAAATTGGAGAGCGAGAAATCTTGGCCTCCATCATGGCGATCGAAATGCGTCAGAATACTCGCACCCTTTAATCCAGGAAAACCACTCATATGTTAAAATATAACTTCACTTTCCTGCTCCTTTTGTATGTTTGACGCACGCTCAGTGGATGTATCCTACTAATTCACCTCTTGAAATAATGACTGATTGTTATTATTAGCGGCCTGTTCACTAATATACTCGTATACGATTCGGCTGCTTGTTTTGCCGTGTAATAATTTGCGCTTCGTTCAGGAAATTTTTCCTGAAGACGAAAAATTTTTTTTCGAAAATTCTAATATGACTTCACTTTAACAGTTTTTTCAAGGCGTTTTAGAGACCCGATTCGGGTCCCTAGAATTTCAAATCGGATCCCTAGAATCAGAGAAAATTATCATCGGGTCCTTAAAATCAGAGAAAATCGGGTCCCTAGAATCAGAGAAATCGGGTCCCTACAGATCCATACCGGGTACCTAACATTTTCCTTAAAAAAAACCTGCTTTAATCATTTTATTTATCATTAGTGTTTCTCCTACAGTTACGCAAAACTTCAACAAAAAGGTTTTGGAAAAGTTATGACCGGCCTGAAACCCTGTAGATTTTAACTCGCTTTAATGAATGATTACTAGACTAATGATTACTTCTTTTATGTCGAACGTGTTCACATAATGATAGTGCTTTCTATATTAACTACATGCATTTTATATTTAAAAATGTTTTCAGAGGCTTTGCTGTTGATCGCGAAACTTTGGTTGGCGACTTTGTTCACAACTGGAAGGAATACGTGTCCTGAGACGCTTGTATCGTTTGCTAAATTTTGTGCGCATGTAAAAATAAAATTTCTGAAAAATCGGCTTTTGTGCAAACATCCTTTTTCGTGTGATCTTACTCACCATGACACCACATTCCAGCATTTTTACCGGTTTCACTCCTGCATTGTGCTAAAAACGCGCTCCAAAACATGGATGGTGCATCCTTGATTCGACAGACAGCCTTCACATGAGGCAGTAAATTGGCATATCAATAGTCGCAGTTGAGAGATAAAATGACCAAGACATCAAACAAGCATCAAGACAAAACACTGGTGTGCAAAAGCAGTAGAATAACGCTTTTCACAAAAAGTCATGTCCGGTGCCTGTGCTGCAAAATTTCTTAAGGTTGTTCTGTTATAAAATTCACAAAAATTACAGCATAACCGACGATGTTTGGTGCCATAACAAAAATCCAAAAATATCGTTCTTGTTTCAAAAAGGAAATGTGGAGATGGTGTTCCCATGACTACACCACCGCATAAAACCGATAACAAATGACCACAAGAAAAATGAAACGTTTCTCAGTAATGGACGTGGGTGCTTACAAGCCACTCGTGGTGAAATTTTTTTTTCCTCATTTAAATTGCTTTGCGAGTCACTTTATAGGCAGGCAAATCGTTAGACGACCCACGGGTGCAGTCTGTTCTGACACAGACTCATTACTATAGTATAGCTAAATCATTTTGTTAACGTTGTGAATGCTGTCGTTGAGGTATTACCTCTTCTTGAGTTTATTTAACCAAGGCATTGACTGCTTTCGTGCGGTGCAGTGGTGAAGCGCTTTATTTTAATCATGTCCCGTATCGATGTCCATCGCCAGCCTAAGATTTTTCACGCAGTTCAAGAACCAACTAGAAGTTATTAGGCCTTTGTGACTTTGCATACTGTCATGTAAATTGGGAGGGAGGTGAGCTTCCATTTGGGGTTATTAGCTCATCGAATGGCTGCTCAACACCTGCCACGAGATCTAGTGCGGCCAAGCAGTAGACTTCAAAAACTGTGTCAAACTATGAAGTAGAATCTCTAAGTCTAAAGCATCCCATAGCAACGGATCTGTGATGCACATCACGCGATAACCAAATTGATGAGAAGCGACATTTACTGTAGAACTATCGTAATCATTTTAAATAGAAACGTAGTGCGTCACTGCTTTTTCTCTGCGTACCTGTCTCTTTTTGCCGTCGTTTTTTTCTTTCTTTCTTCTCAGTTTTTTCTTGTTCTCTTTTTCCCTTTTTTGTTCCCTTTAAGTATTTGGACAAAACTATCTACAGATTGCTGCATCGTGATAGCCATTAACCCGGTTTTACATGTTTCTGCATTTAGCAGTATGTCGACTCAACGTTTTAGTATCAACGATAGGCAGATTCTACCCAGCAAAAGCAGCAGGAACTTAACTCAGAGCGTATCTGCATGAAAGAATGCCATGTAGAATGCCAGAAAGAATACCAAAAAAGGAGGTTTTCGATAAGAGATTCCTGAATTACAATATTTTTTAATGATTTTTTCGCTTTTTGTGTTCACTTGCTCGCAATCCATTTGTGTACCCTTAAAAAAAGTAAGAATAATGTTTGCAGATTTGTTTCGACAAAAACCTCAAAACTCGTATCTGCGACAAATACATTGTCAATCGGAATTTCGAATATCCTTTCCCGCGCTAACGTGAAAAAATCTTTATACACAAGTCGAACATGGGTGCTACTCATAGACGCAATTTTGTTGCAAAATGCTGGGGGCAGCTTGGTGTGAAACTAATATAGTCACCAGGTTGATGGAGAAGTGAAGGTTTACAAATACAGATTCCCAATATTGTTTTTCACGGGTCTTTTGAAAGAAACACTGATCACTAGGGCCATTTTTATGACCTAAACAACTTGATCATATGACTTTATTTTTCAGGAAATATGACCTTATATGACCAAACAAAAATCACTGAGCTAGAACATACAAGTACTGTACAAAGAAGCATTGCCAGCGAAAATAGGCATAAGAGGATGTATAGTCCCATTGTTTGTTGAAACTCCACTAAAATAAACAGCTCAAAACATGAGCAAAACATATATTTTGTTTTGAAGCAAATTGAAAACATGCATGGACATTGATTTATTCTTTGGGGCAGCAAAAACATGCATTTTTAAGCAGTGCATTACATTTCATCCAAATACCTACGTCTTTGCCAATATTCGCAGGGTGCCCAAGTGTGTTCAGTTTGCAGGATGCAGCTTAAACCGAGCGATGTAGTAGTTTCACCTGGTAGTTTGAGATTATTTTAATAGTTTACTAATTGAATTAGGTTGCAAACATGCAAAAAACGACTTTGTGACCTAACATGGAAAATATGACTTTTTATGACTCTAGAACTTTTGTTTTGGATGTCGTAGAGGTGCGATTTTTGTTTTAAAATTCGTCTCATTGCTTCCTGAAACACAGAAAAAATATTACTTTTATGACTTTAAATGGCCTTACTGATCACGCTTTGCTTTATCCTTACAGATGATTTTCAAATTGCTATACTGTTACTGGACACGGACACACGCTACTATAATTCAGCAACATGATCAGCATTCCAAACTTTGACAAACGTACAGCGTGATCACATATAACGGTATCTGCTGTTACAAGTAAAAGTCATGAATTTGGCAACACGCAATGCCAACATTCAGGATGAGCCGACAATTTAGTACTGAAAGGCTATTAATTAACATTACTGTTAATCAAAAGAATAGCTTGCTTGCACACGTATAAAATAATAATTCTGCTAGACTTTGAGCTATAGGTCAATATATAACTAAGTCAATATTTCAACGTTATGATCAAAATGTTGAAGGCAGTCTTTTGCAAAATTGCCCATCCTAAATTTCACAGTGCTGCTTATGTCTTCAGCAAAAATTTCGCAGATCATGTGCCTGAAAATATCTTTTTCTAGCATCATAAACTTGCATATTTAAATTTTACGCTGTCTGTTCCCGAATATGTGACAACAAACGTTACAGCAAAGCCAGATACATTTCTGCACGAAACAAATCTTGGCTGTACTGTGGCCTCTCACACGCGCAGCTGTTAAACTCTCATTGTTTCAAGACAAGTTTCGAAGTTCCACATCTGTACTTCGAAACTTGAATATTACTAAGTGTAGTCAGAATCCTTGCAGAGGTATGAAAGAAGCATGGCAGGANAATTCCTCGAATACCCTACTTCACTCACAGGCGTAGCCAGGGGGGGCCGAGGAGCCATGTCCNCCCAAATTTTTAGCATATATAGTCATTTTGTGCTTTGAGAGGCGGTATCCCAAACGAAATAGTGTTATTCGCCTAAAATCAAACATTTTGGCCTCCCCAGAATTTTGGACGGATTACGCCACTGACTTCACTTGTTTCAAAACAACGACCTTTCGTACGGTATACCAAACAGGGTAAAATGTCAGACAAAAGCAGTTTTAACAATCTTTCGCGGTCTCTAGAAACTTGCAAAAGGCTAAAAATCATTTTCTCTCACCTAAAATTTATAAAAAATATCAGAATCAGTGATACCACACCAAACCTTGTTTCAACATCAACTCGGGTATGTGTAACATCTAACATGAAAAGCTGTTCACACAAAACGTGTGAAATGTCACTTTTATATTTGAAACCTCTCCAAATACAAAACCTCAAGAAAAAAATGTGGGGAACACAGCACATAATATCCCACCGTCTGAAGAAGTGGGGATACACGTCCCCCGTTACCTCCACCAAATAGCGCCCATGGTGCTACTATAGCGTGACGTCTACCACATTATAGAGTGAGATCTACCTCACGTCAGCACTATAGCGTGAGGTCTGCCGTTGAATTGTAGGAAGAAAGGTAAAAGTAAACATGCCATCATGTATTTGCATACATTTATTCCAGCGATACACACTTCGTATATCTTCTAAGAATGACACAAATAGATCACTGGAATTTTTTCTCATCACCTTCCAGCAAAACGGATAAAGATGAGTACGGAACAGCTGACGATCAACATCTCGCATTCTCTTCAGAATCGTCGTTTTAGCGTCCAAAAACAGTCATTGTTTTAGGTATGCGTTAATAGGGTTTTTAGGTTTCTATAAGCAGGCCACTCATCTGAATGAAAAACCGAACCATATGCACATCCTCTTTCAATAAAAGAGTGTTGCTGTCACGACGTTCCACACAAAAGCATGGACAGTCTGAGCCTTGCTTAAGACCAAAACCCAAGGTCCATCAATTCTACGCCCATGGTTTCTGTTATTTTATTGCCACGCGGTAGACCTCAGGCTGCACCTGGGTAGGCGACATATGGCGGTAGACCTCACGCTATAGTAGAACCCTAAAATGAACCAGCGTTCGTTTTAGAGGAACTGGCATATTCAATCCATATGAGAATCAAAACACGATAAAAGGCCAAAGGATTTTCAAAAACATTTTTCAAACTGATCGACTTTCATGAACATATTAAAAACATAGCCCATAGCCAAAACCTGCTGTCGAATGTTCTAGCATAGGGACATGTACCCATGGCCAGATTTAGGGGGGTCAAAGTGGGCACCTGCCCAGGGTCTCCACAAACTTCACAGTCATGAGTCGTGAACACCCTGGTTAAGGCTGGTTTAACATATTTAATGCGAATAATCATAAAAATAGTTAACAGCAACAGTATCAGGAAACAAAGAAAAGTTTACTTATAATAGTACTTCCTTGACCTTTAATAATATTTCCTTGAGGTACTGAGGACCTCCACACAAAGGCTGCCCTGGGACCTCCACATGCCTAAATCCGGCCCTGCATGTACCCCTAGGGGTACTGTACATTTGTCTATCCGAAGTAGTACAAAAATACGAAGGAGTACATATTTATATATTATTTATTTCCAAATATTTATACGTATGACCCGATGATAATTTTATCTGATTCTAGGGACCCGATTTGAAATTGATTCTTGGGACCCGTTTTAGGAACCCGAATCGGGTCCCTGAAACGTCCTAAAAAAAGCTGAATATATCATATATCAAGAAATAATAAAAAAATCGCCAGAAGAGCTTTTTCTTTTCTAACCCATGCAAAGATTTTGAGAAAATTTGAGAAAAAATATTGTGAGCCCAACATAAAAGCTGTGAGCTGTGAGCTGTGAGCTGCTTGTCAGTGTACAAGGAAAACCTAAGAACGAGATAGTTACTCTTAGCTACCTAAGAACGAGGTACAGTAGTTACACTTAATCAATCAGATGTGGAGATATACTTCACAGCTGATTGAAGTTTATGAGTTAACGACATGGTCTATCATATCCAAATCAAACCCTTAGAACTCACTGGAAAAGCTTGATTTAATCTCCACTGTGGGTAACGGTAAACTTAACTTAACACAACATCCGTGCATTTCTTCGAAGGTCTTGCAAAAATAACGAGAAGTTAAATGACGGCAATTCCCGTGAGTTTTTCCAACTGATTTTTATTTTCAGTACAAATGCGTTACTTTCTGGTGGCTTCTATAAATTGACTTCTCCAACAAGATAGTGTTGAACTACATTGTAAGGCCCATAGCCAGGTGTCAAGTTTTGGGAGGGGGCAAACTACACATTTAGCGAGGCAAGAATTTTGTTTGTATTATATGTTTAAAAAATTTTTTTCTAGGCATAATAAAATTGGTAGAACATTGCCCCTGAACGCCCCCGTGCCTGAAGTCAGCAATAATAATTTTTATTCTTGCATGTTTTCTAATCACAAGCTCTTAGGACAGCTGGATTTTTGTTGAGAGTTGAGCTTCAGCTTAGNAAAATTGCACCTTCAACCGTAGCAAAGCAAGATTATCGGGTTGAGTTCGACGGTGTTTAAGTCATGCCGTAAATCAGGGGTGGGGATTGGGAACCTATTTACCATCACGGGCCGCGTGAATTTATCGCTGGTTAACCACAAAATCAATTGATTTCATCGTAAATTATATGTTTATCTAGCTATGAGAAAGAGCGACTTCTCTTGAATTGCGAAGTACCTGCTTATCGTGGAGCATCGTTTTGGCGCAATGTTGTACTCTGTAACTTGGGTAACAAATATTATGATGCGAGCCATACCAAATGTTTGGGCCGCACTTGGCCCGCGAGCCGCAGGTTCGCCGCCCCTGCCGTAAATACACGGTTTAAAGAAAATTATATTACCTGAAATTAAAACCAACCCACAACGATTAAACAGCTTCAACAGGAACAGAAAATATATAAGTTAATTTCGAAACAGCTGAATAGTTTAAAAAAGCATTCACATTTTCCTGCGAATTCGCATATACTAAAATAATTCTGCAACGATTTGGAACAACGGCAGCTCTCATTTGTTTCGGTGTTATTTGTGTGAATAATTAGAATCGTTGACGGGTTTGCAGGATTCCGTTCTGCTATTGCAATTCGCCAGTGCGCACTTGCCTCAGTCAACAATTGCCAAAGTCGAGAGCTTCTTTAATGCATTCATACATCACTTGTTTTTGCGTCATGGCATGTAAGGAAACAGCAGCATAGGACTCGTTTCCTCCGATAGCACGCCCGTGTTCTTTCGTTGCAATGCGCTAACTGAACACAGCAGAAGCTCAACATTACGTCACTGGCGACTGGTCGATCCGCAGGGTGTGCACTCCTCAGACATCCGCAAAAACGCTTAACGCAGCACGGTAACGTTTTAAGTTAGTGTTCTGACTCATGTGACGATAGACCTCAAGGCTGTTATGTTGTGCATCGAAAGTTACTTTGCTGGGCTTTAACGCTGTAGGAACTACCGTGCATACACCCCAGGTGAAGGCGAGAATGTCGGAATATAATCTGGAAGAAACTCGGTCATTTCACAAATATCAAGCATAAGCGCTTGGTTCAGGGGTAAACAACATTTTTTTCCGGAATTCGAAGTTTATGACATCCTACTTATAAAGCGAAAAGTGTTAGGTTTTAGCTTTGGCAATTAAACGTGACACGCACCTTCCTTTTTCCGTCGTGGATGATGTCTTCAAATGAAAATAACGCTTTCAGCCTCTGACTCGTAACTGTGGCGAAACTAAAGCCAAACAACGTGGGCGAATGTTTTTCAAAAACGTCTGTGTGACTTGATCTAGTCAACATACGCTGGAATTTTTTCTTTTGCTAAATTCACAAAAAATAACTACAGGCACTCTGATATTTTGGTGCCACAGGAAGAAGCGTGGCAACGTCATTACACCTTCAAAGAATGTGAGAAGTGACGTTCCTAGAGACTACGTCACTGGCTGACAAGCAGTCTCCATACCTTTGCTTAACCAAGTTGTTATACGTCTTGCTTCAAATCTAAAATGATCAAAGAAATTAGGTTTGTTTAGACCACTCAGGCCAACGTTTGCATTGTTCTAGGGCAGAATTCGACAAACATGTGAGCGTCGTCGCGCATTATTTGCCAGATTTTAGCTTTCCTGTCTGGATCCCAAGTGATGAGACAGGAATGAAGTCAATTGTTTTGGCAGCAGTGATTCCCAATTTTCCTGCTTGGGGACTCTGATTGCTGTAACTTTTTTCTATCGGGCTAAAAACACAAAATTTTTAGTTTGAGAAAATCCAGTATCTTCAAAACCTGACGTGATGTCGAAACTGTGATTTCAGATTCAAAATCAATAAAATGCGATGAAGTCAGTAGCGTAACGGCTAACTTTACGCTTACCGAATGTCTTTGACCAGTGTTATCGTGTAAGTGAAAGCTATAATTTGCAGACGCAAGGCTGGGAACCACTGCTCCCACAGGTATGCATATCCTTTAAGCTTTCCCATCAAATCTTGATAAAAAGCATCTTTCGTCAACAAGTGCTTGAAGCTTTTTGTGCATGATGCTCTTGCTACTGGAGTAAGAGATTAATGCACAAAAAGCAAACCCACACTTTTCCACATTTTTAATTCTTGTTGAAAGCGGTAAGTACAAATATTCAGGTGCCATCTTTTTTGAAAAGCGTTGGCCACATTTCTACATATTTTGTGATATAACAAACTCTCAAACATGAGATGTCACATGGAAACTTAGTGGGGTCAAAAATTATTCTGTACTCTGCTTGAAGCAAACTGCTTTTAGAACTGTTCTGCTATACGAAACAACAGTCTTGCCATCTAAGATTTTGCCAATCCCTCATTACCGGAGAATTGTATTTGAAACCAAGCTGTTTGAATAAGTATAGCAACGGCTACTCGAAAGAGTGAGAGAGACAATGCGTAATGAGCCACGCATAGTTTTGAACAGAGTTTAAATGTGCAACCTTGCGAAGTCGTACAGAAAACAAAAACATAAAATAATGCAGACTGGTTCATTTAAATCCCTGTTTTTTACATTGCGGTTCTTATGAACCACCTTACGTGTAGTACCTTTACTTTCTCATGAAAATGTAATTTAGCCAATATCACTCGGCACCAATTTCTGGATATATAAGCCAAAAGGTTAGTTCTTGTTGTAACGCCATGTAGTATGCGTGTAGCATGCAAGCTGGGTTTCAGCGGGTTTCTTTAGAAAGTTTATTTAACACCTGGGTGAAACGCAGTTTGAATTTAGTAAATAATTGCCCAGTGACAATAATTGCCCATCTTTGTGCGAGGCAACGATAACTTATTGCTGCATGCGAACAAAGGGCAATTGTTGACTTGTGCAAGTTGCACTCGTATTTGCTTGGTCGGCAACCAGGCACCAACAAGCACGGAATGAAACGCGAATCGGAGTGGATATTTACTGAAGTAACCAAATGTAATATTCGTAGATATTTGGTGAACATAATAAAAATTGATCAGAATTTAATTTGTCACCACACCAAAAGTCTACAATTGTGCATTGTCATTTTTACTGAAAGTTAATTTGCTCCTCATGCATACCAGTCACAGTTCACTCGTGCACATTTCGTCTGATTAACCAGCTGACCAACTGCTCCATCATCGCATGTTAAGTGTGCAAAGATTAACCCTTACTGTTATGCCTGTTTCGTTTGCTGAATTGCTATTTCAAAATTGCAGTGTTTGTTGTAGGCCTTGAACATGAACGATAAGACAACCTTTTTTCACTCGGTAGTTCCGCGAACAAATTTTTGAGCATAAATGCGGGTGTGGTGTTTTACCATACGCAGCACGGAGCTTGGTATTGTCAAATGAATCTTCAACGCTTGATAGCTTTTTTGCGCCTTTCGTGAAGGTTTGTTTGTCAAAAAGTAAGTAGTGAATTCATGAGAAGGCCAGGTGTGTGTTCTGTCCAATGTTGATGCGGTACCGCCAAAGCTGCCAAGCAATCTTAAAAGAGATCTGAAACATTAAAGTAATTTAAGGAAGCTTCCTTTTTGTGACAAGGCTCAAATACAACGCCGTTTGAAGCTTTGTACTGTCGCCTTCACCACATCTTCGACAGCTTTTGAAAACATAACAGATCTATTAGGCTCGCTATCTCAATCTTGTTAATTCCAGAGCATCCTAAAACGGCCATTTCGGCAACTGGCTTAATCAACCAGATGAGGAAGTGTGGTGTTGTGTTTCGAAGCAGCCATCGTTTTTCTTCATTCATGGTTTCAAAGCTGCAATCTCGGGCTCAGTAGTTCTGCTTGGTCACTGAGAACTGAGAGCTGAGCTGAGCCGGGCTGAACGTCAATCATGCGTGACTACCCAAATTCATGCTAGTTTCATGGTTGTAGGATACACAAACAATTCACTATCCCATACAAAGACACATAGTCCTTTCATGCAAAGTATTTCACGGCACATCTTTGTTAATTCCGAAAGGTTAACAGACACGATGCACTTTGCAACTGCAGCCGACACGACAGTTCCTTGGAAAAAATGAACATTTCATTTTGCACTATTCTCTTGACAAACCTACAATTTCCATTACAAGATGTGAGCAAAACGCCGATTAGTTAAACAAATATTCTTACCGGTTCAGATTCCACGTCGATGAGAGCCGCAATACCCGATGACATCATAACCATGACGATGAAGCGTAGTAGGTCAAGGCAACCGCTCTTCAAATAAGGGCAACTTCTCTACACATCATCAAAATTGAAATCAGTCGCCTCAAACCAACATAAAAGTTTGTTCTGCCACTACTGGTGTTGCATTGCCCTGTATGAACCTGCAAGCCATGTGTCTGAATATGAAGAAAAAGGTAAAAATACTTAATATAAAGTTGTAGCACCAAAGCCAAGCGTTTTGGAGCTGCATTCAGTGCGAAAGTATATTTTGAGGAACTAACTGAACTGAGACGGTGTCACAAGACAACTAAGAAACATTTCTGCAACTATATCTTGTTCTGTCGGAAATACTAAAAACTATATACGAGTACAAAAAAGTTATCGTATACAGGAAACCTGCTGTAGCTCTATGCAAAAAAAAAACAACATAAAATCAATAACTGCAATTATGCCCTATAAAAATGTAAAAAATAATTTTGCAAAGAGCACTCACTTCTTTTCATTTGGGCCCGATATCCTTCACAAACATTTGCTGACCATCGAACACTTTAAACAAATGTTATGCTGATAACAAAAATCGGAGCACAGTTCGAATAAGCGCGCAAGTAGCTGAAATGTTATCAACTCTCACAGGTTCCCTGTACGGATGCGTTGAAGCTTTGCAGCAATAACAGTTTGGGGCTACCGGCCTTTAGTTACTTTACTGCTTGCTGCTGAAGGAGCTGTCTGAAAAAGCGTCCAACGCGCTCTGCTAGGTTCGAACCCGTAAACGATCACATAAAGGCACTAAAGTGTAATCGTCATTCAAGGTTCCTGCGGTACTAAACACGCTCGTTAATCTAAAGTATTGTCAATGGGATGGTGATTAACAAAACGCTCTGCAGCCTTTCCAGACTTCGGGGCAAATTGTGAAAGACTTCTGTGCTGTCGTCACTTGTTTCTGTTTCTAGCCTGACTGCGAAACAACTCACCACTACTCTTTCTTCACAATACACACAACACAGCACGTTTTCCGTTAGAGGCAAAGCGACCGAATTTCTTTCCGCTGTTTTTGTCAACAGCAAACTGAAAAGCATTTTACGCGAACAAAAACGTTGTTCGGCGCAGCAACACATATGTTCAGTCAGTGGAAGGGAAGCACCGAGAAGGACTGTAAACAAGATGTTGTCTCGGTACAGTGATCAGCATTACGTAGCGTGTATCCGTAAATAGAAATTTGAGCATAGCGTTCACTGACTTCAAACAATAACCCTGCGATTTTTCAATAACTCTCAGCCAACGATGACATCTTGTATCTCACTGGACAAGCTATATAGACTGAATCACACGAGACGTAGAGGCACCTTACTTGTTAGGGCTTTGCGTTTCCGTGAAAAACGTTGCACATACCCAAAGGCGCAGCCAGGGGGGGGGCTGAAGGGGCTCAAGCCCCCCCCTTAGCAATCAGAATATTGATGTTTATTTCTTAGTTTTTCACCAACATTGTACTGTAAGTCGAGATC
>JGI24158J21664_10004680_pt1 | contig 17650 bp, 19 predicted proteins | sample Ectturendosymbi3_FD_21664 | JGI IMG/M metagenome (IMG submission 21664)
GGTTGGTCCATCACAGATGAAAATTCTTTGCACTTCTTATTATAAAAACATTTCTTTTCGAAACACTGTTCTTTCACAAATATTTCAAGCAAGTTTCATTCTTCTATCAATTTCATGTTAAAATTTTGCAATCAGATATAAGCTGCAGAAAGGAAATATAACGTCTAACACATTGCTGGTGTGTGGGCAACGTATTTTTTTGTTGCTGGTTCTATAATTTTGTTGCAGTGTTTGTCAATGATTCACAAAACTGGAACAAAAGGTAGGAATGCGGAGATATGAAGATCACTACTTTTGGAGCAGATACCTGCCTTTAGGGAACTGATGCGGTGAACTCTGTGCATGCAGTGCATTTTGTGCAAGCAGTGAATGCACTGTACTCTATGCATGCAATGTACTGTGTGCATCCCGTGCACTGTGTGGAAGCAGTGCATCCAGTGTATTGTGTGCATGCAGTGCACTGTGTGCAAGCCGTTCATGCAGTGTGCATGCAGTGCATATTTGCAAGCAGTGCATGCTGCTTACTGTGTGCATGCAGTGCACTGTGTGCAAGAAGTGAATGACATGCACTGAGTGCATGCAGTGCACTGTGTGCAAGCAGTGCATGCAGTGTGCTGTGTGCATGCAGTGCACTGCTTGCAGCCAGTGCACTGTGTGTAAGTACTGCATGTAGTGCACTTTGTGAAGACAGTTCCCTGTGTGCAAGCAGTGCATGTAGTGTGCTGTGTGCATTCAGTGTACTGTGTGCATGCAGTGCATGCAGTGTACTGTGGGAATTCAGTGTAATGCGTGCATGCAGTGTATTGTGTGCATGAAGTGCCCTGTGTGCAAGCAAATCTTTCAGTGCACTTTGTTCCTGCAGTGCACTGTATGCCATCAGTTCAAGCAGTGTGCTACGGGCAGACACTGCATTGTGTGTAAGCAGTGAATGCTGCTTACTGTGTGCATGCAGTGCACTGTTTGCAGGCAGTGCAATGTGTGCAAGTACTGCATGCAGTGTTCTGAGCGCAGGCAGTGCACTGTGTGCAGGCAGTGCACTGCCTGAAAGCAGTGCATTCAGTGTACTGCGTGCATGCAGTGCACTGTGTGCAAGCAGTGCACTGTGTGCAAGCAGTGCATGTGGTGTACTGTGTAGGAAGTGCAGGCAGTGTCCTGGGTGCAGGCAGTTCACAGTGTGCAAACAGAGCATTCAGTGCACTGTGTGCAGGCAGTGTACAGCGTGATTGCAGTGCACTGTGTGGAAGAAATGCCGTGTGTGCAAGCAGGGCATTCAGTGTAATGTGTGCAGACTGTGAACTGTGTGCAAGCAGTACATGCAATTTACTGTGAGTAGGCAGTGCGTCCAGTGTACTGTGTACATTCAGTGCACTGTGTGCAAGCAGTGCACCGTGTGCAAGCAATGCATGCAGTGTATTGTGTGCATGCAGTCAACCGTGTGCAAGCAGTGCACGCAGTGTACTGTGTGCAGGATGTACACTGTGTGCAAGCAGTACATGCAGTATACTGTGTGCATGCAGTACACTGTGTGCATGCAGTGCACTGTGTGCCATCAGTTCAAGCCTGGTGCTATCCGCAGTCGCAGCACTGTTTGCAATCAGTGCATGCTGCTTGCAGGGTGCATGCAGTGCACTGTGTGCATCTGTGCATGCAGTGCAGTGTGTGCAGGCAGTGCAATGTGTGCAAGCAATGCATGCTGTGTACTGTGTGCAAGCAGTGCACTGTGTGCAGGCAGTGCAAGGTGTGCAAGCAATGCATGCTGTGTACTGTGTGCAAGCAGTGCATGCAGTGTACTGCGTGCATGTTGTGCACGGCTTGCAAGCAGCGCACTGTGTGCAAGCAGTACATATAGTGTACTGTGTGCAGGCGATGCATGCAGTGCACTGTGTGCAGGCAGTGTACTGTGTGCTGATAGCGCACTGTGTGGAAGCAGTGCATGCAGTGTACTGTATGCATGGAGTGCACTGTGTGCAAGCAGTGCGTGTAGCGTTCTATGGGCAGGCAGGGCTCTGTGCGCGGGCAGTGCACTGTGTGCAAGCAGTGCATGCATTGTACTCGGTGCAGGCAGTGCCCTCTGTGCAAGTAATGCATGCAGTGCACTGTTTGCAGGCAGTGCACTCTGTGCAGGCAGTGCATTGCGTGCAGGCAGTGCACTATGTGCAAGCTGTGCATGCAGTGTACTGTTAGCAAGCAGTTCACTATGTGCAAGCAGTGCATGCAGAGCACTTCGTGCAAGCAGTGCTCTGTGTGCAAGCAATGAACTGTGTGAAAGCAGTGCATGCAGTGTGCTGTGGGCAGGCAGTGCACAGTGCGCAAGCAGTACATACAGCATACTGTGTGCATGCATTGGACTGTGAGCAAGCAGTGCATGCAGTCCTCTGTGTACAGGAAGAGCTCTGTGCGCAACCAGTTTACTGCGTGCATGCAGAGCACTGTGTGCCAGCAGTGCAATATATGCAGGCAGTGCATGCAGTGTACTGTTTACAGGCAGTGCACTGTGTGCCTGCCGTTCCCTGTGTGCAAGCAGTGCAGTTTGTGTATGCAGTCCATGTGGTATACCATGTGCACGCAGAGCACTCTCTGCAAACAGTGCATGCGGTGAACTGGGTGCATGCAGTGCATTGTGTGCAAGCAGTGCATGCACTGTACTGTATGCATGCAGTGTACTGTGTGCATTCCGTACACTGTGTGCAAGCAGTGCATCCAGTATATTGTGTGCATGCAGTGCACTGTGTGCAAGCAGAACATGCAGTGTGCAAGCAGTGTATATTTTCAAGCAGTGCATGCTGCTTACTGTTTGAAGGCAGTGCATGCAGTGAACTGTGTGCATGCAGTGCACGGCGTGCATGCAAGTCTTGCAGTGCACTTTTTGCCTACAGTGCACTGTATGCCATCAGTTCAAGCAGTGTGCTACGGGCAGTCACTGCATTGTGTGTAAGCAGTGCATGCTGCTTACTGTGTGCATGCAGTGCACTGTGTGCAGGCAGTGCAATGTGTGCAAGCACTGCATGCAGTGTACTGAGTGCAGGCAGTGCACTGCGTGCAGGCAGTGCACTGTGTGAAAGCACTGCATGCAGTGTACTGCGTGCTTGCAGTGCACTGTGTGCAAGCAGTGCACTGTGTGCAAGCAGTGATTGTGGTGTATTGTGTAGGCAGTGCATGCAGTGTCCTGGGTGCAGGCAGTGCACAGTGTGCAAACAGAGCATGCAGTACACTGTGGTGAGGAAGTGTACAGCGTAATTGCAGTGCACTGTGTGCAAGAAGTGCCGTTTGTGCAGGCAGTACATGCAGTGTAATGTGAGCAGGCTCTGAACGGTGTGCATGCAGTGCATGCAGTTTACTGTGAGCAGGCAGTGCATGCAGTGTACTGTGTGCATGCAGCTCACTGTGTGCAAGCAGTGCACCGTGTGCAAGCAGTGCATGCAGTATACTAAGTGCAGGCAGTGCACTGTGTGCAAGCACTGCATGTAATGTACAGTGTGCTCCCAGTGCACTGTGTGCATTCAGTGCATGCTGTGTACTGTGTGCATGCAGTGCACTGCGTGCAAGCAGTGCCTGCAGTGTACTGTGCGCATGCAGTGTAATGTGTGCATGGAGTATGCTGTGAGCATACAGTACACTGTGTGCATGTAGTGCACTGTGAGCCATCAGTTCAAGCCTGGTTATATCTGCAATCACTGCACTGTGTGCAATCAGTGCATTCTGCTTACAGGGTGCATGCAGTGCACGGTGTCCAGTAGTGCATACAGTGCACTGTGCACAACAATGCATACAGTGCACTGTGTGCAGGCAGTGCAATGTGTTCAAGCATTGCATGCAATTTACTGTGTGCAAGGAGTGCGTTGTGTACTGCGTGCATGTTGTACACTGAGTGCAAGCAGCGCACTGTGTGCAAGCAGTACATATAGTGTGCTGTGTGCAGGAAGTGCTTGCAGTAAACTGTGTGCAGGCACTGCATGCAGTGTATTGTGTGCTGATAGTGCACTGTGTGGAAGCAGTGCATGCAGTGTACTGTGCGCATGAAGTGCACTGTATGCAAACAGTTCATGTAGCGTACAATGTGCAGGCAGTGCTCTGTGTGCAAGCAGTGCATGCATTGTACACTTTGAGGGCAGTGCCCTATGTGCAAGTACTGCATGCAGTGCACTGTTTGCAGGCAGTGCACTGTGTGCAGGCAGTGCATTGTGTGCAAGCATTGTAATGCGTGCATGCAGTGTACTGTGCACAAGGAGTGCACTATGTGCAAGCTGTGCGTGCATTGTACTGTGTGCAGGCATTGCACTGTGTTCAAGCAGTGCACACAGAGCACTTCATGCAAGCAATGCTCTGTGTGCAAGCAGTACACTATGTGCAAGCAGTGCATGCAGTGTACTGCTTACGGACAGTGCACAGTGTGCCTGCAATACCCAGTGTGCAAGCTGTGCACGTTGTGCAAGCAGTGCATATTCTGTACCATGAGCACGCAGTGCACTGTCTGAAAATAGTGCATGCGGTGAACTGTGCATGCAGTGCATTGTGTGCAAGCAGTGCATGAACTGTTCTATAAGAACGCAGTGTGCGGTGTGCATCCCCTACACTGTGTGCAAGCAGTGCATCCAGTGCATTGTGTGCATGCAGTTCAGTATGTGCAAGCAGATCATGCAGTGTGCAAGCAGTGCATGCTGCCTACTCTGCGCATGCAGTGCATTGATTGCAGGCAGTGCATGCCGTGCACTGTGTGCATGCAGTGCACAGTTTGCATGTAGTGCACTGTGTGCAAGCTGTTCATGCAGTGTACTGTGGGCATGCAGTGTTATGCGTGCATGCAGTGTACTGTGTGCATGCAGTGCGCAGTGTGCCAGCAGGTCTTGCAGTGCACTTTGTGAAGGAAGTGCATTGTATGCCATCAGTTCAAGCAGTGTGCTACGGGCAGTGAATTGTGTGTAAGCAGTGCATGCTGCTTACTGCGTGCATGCAGTGCACTGTGCGCAGCAGTGCATGCAGTGCAGTGTGTGCAGGCACTGCAATGCGTGTAAGCACTGCATGCAGTGCACAGGGTGCAGGCAGAGCACTGTGTGCAGGCAGTGCACTGTGTGAAAGCACTGCATGCAGTGTGCAGCGTGCATGCAGTGCACTGTGCGCAAGCAGTGCACTGTGTTCAAGAAGTGGATGTGGTGCACTTTGTAGGCAGTGCATGCAGTGTCATGGGTGCAAGCAGTGCACAGTGTGCAAACAGAGCATGCAGTACACTGTGAGCAGGCGGTGTACAGCGTGATTGCAGTGCAATGTGTGCAAGAAGTGCCGTGTGTGCAAGCAGTGCATGCAGTGCCGTGTGTGCAAGCAGTGCATGCAGTGCAATGTGTGAAGGCTGTGAACTGTGTGCATGCAGTACATGCAGTTTACTGTGAGCAGGCAGTGCATGCAGTGTACTGAGTGCATGCAGTGCACTGTGTGCAAGCAGTGCACCGTGTTCAAGCAGTGCATGCAGTATACTAAGCAAAGGCAGTGCACTGTGTGCAAGCACTGCCTGTAATGTACTGTTTGCATGCAGTGCATTTGTGTGCAATCAGTGCATGCTGTGTACTGTGTGCAAGCAGTGCCTGCAGTGTACTGTGCGTATGCAGTGTAATATGTGCATGCAGTGTACTGTGAGCCATCAGTTCAAGCCTGGTGCTATCCGCAGTAACTGCACTGAGTGTAATCAGTGCATGCTGCTTTCAGGGTGGATGCAGTGCACTGTGTGCAGCAGTGCATGCAGTGCACTGTGCACAACAGTGCATGCAGTACACTCTGTGCAGGCAGTGCAATGTGTGCAAGCATTGCATGCAGTGTGCTGTGTGTAAACAGTGCATGCAGTGTACTGCGTGCATGTTGTGCACTGTGTGCAAGCATCACACTGTGTGCAAGCAGTGCATATAGTGTACTGTGTGCAGGCAGTGCATGCAGTGTACTGTGCGCTGATAGTGCACTGTGTGGAAGCAGTGCATGCAGTTTACTGTTTGCATGAAGTGCACTGTGTGCAGGCAGTGCATGTAGCGTACTATGTGCAGGCAGTGCTCTGTGTGCAGGCAGTGCACTTTGTGCAAGCAGTGCATGCATTGTACTCTATGCAGGCAGTGCCCTGTGTGCAAGTGCTGCATGCAGTGCCCTTTGTGCAGGCAGTGCATTGTGTGCAAGCATTGTACTGCGTGCATGAAGTGCACTGTGTACAAGGAGTGTACTCTGTGCAAGCTGTGCGTGCAGTACACTGTGTGCAGGCATTGCACTGTGTACAACCAGTGCATGCAGATCATTTCGTTCAACCAATGCTCTGTGTGCAAGCAGTGCACCGTTTGCAAGCAGTGCATGTAGTGTACTGTTTTCACACAGTGCAATGTGTGCAAGCAGAGCATGCACTGTGCTGTGTGCAAGCAGTGCACAGTGTGCAAGCAGTGCATGCAGTATTCTGTGTACAGGCAGAGCACTGTGCGCAAGCAGTGCACGGTTTGCAAGCAGTGCATGTAGTGTACTGTTTACACGCAGTGCAATGTGTGTAAGCAGAGCATGCAGTGTTCTGTGTGCAAGCAGGGCACAGTGTGCAAGCAGTGCATGCGGTATTCTGTGTACAGGCAGAGCACTGTGCGCAAGCAGTTTACTACGTGCATGCAGTGCACTGTGTGCATGCAGTGCACTATGTGCAAGCAGTGCATGCAGTGTACTGTTTACAGGCAGTGCACTGTGTGCCTGCAGAATCCTGTGTGCAAGCGGTGCACTTGGTGTATGCAGTGCATGTAGTGTACCGTGTGAACGCAGTGCACGGTCTGAAAGCAGTGCATTCCGTGAACTTTGTGCATGCAGTGCATTGTGTGCAAGCAGTGGATGCACTGTATGTATGCAGTGTACTGTTTGCACCCCGTACACTGCGTACAAGCAGTGAATTCAGTGTATTGTGTGCATGCAGTGCACTGTGTGTAAGCAGTTCAAGCGCTGTGCATGCATTGCATATGAGGAAGCAGTGAATGCTCCTTACTGTGAGCAAGCAGTGAACTGAGTGCAAAAAGTGAATGCCGTGCAGTGTGAATGCAGTGCACTGTGTGTAAGCAGGGCATGCACTGTACTGTATGCATGCAGTGTACAGTGTGCATCCGTACACTGTGTGCAAGCAGTGCATCCAGTGTATTGTGTGCATGCAGTGCATTGTGTGCAAGCAGTTCATGCAGCGTGCAAGCATTGCACATCAGACAGCTGTGAATGCTCCTTACTGTGAGCATGCAGTGCACTGAGTGCAAAAAGTGAATGCCGTGCAGTGTGCATGCAGTGTACTGTGTGCATGCAGTGCACTGCTTGCAGGCAGTGCACTGTGTGCAAGTACTGTATGTAGTGCACTTTGTGAAGGCAGTCCGCTGTGTGCAAGCAGTGCATGTAGTGTACTGTGTGCATTCAGTGTTCTGTGTGCATGCAGTGCACTGTGTGCAAGCATTGCATGCTGTTTGCTGCGGGCATGCAGTGGAATGCGTTGAAGCACGTCTTGCAGTGCACTTTGTGCCTGAAGTGCACTGTATGCCATCAGTTCAAGCAATGTGCTGCGGGCAGTCACTGCATTGTGTGTGAGCATTGCATGCTGCTTACTGTGTGCATGCAGTGCACTGTGTGCAGGCACTGCAATGAGTGCATGTACTGCAGGCAGTGTACTGAGTGCAGGTAGTGCGCTATGTGCAGGCAGTGCACTGTGTGAAAGCACTTCATGCAGTGTACTGCGTGCATGCAGTGCACTGAGTACATGCAGTGTAATGCGTGCATGCAGTGTACTGTGTGAATGCAGTTCACTGTTTGCACGCGGTGCTCTGTGTGCAAGCACTGCATGTAGTGTACTGTGTGCAGGCAGTGTTCTGTGAGCAAATATTTCATTCAGTGTACTGGGAGCACGCAATGTGCTGTGTGCAAGCAGTACACTGTGTGCATGCAGTGCACAGTGTGCATGCAGTGTAATACCTGCAAGCAGTGTACTGTGTTCCTCCTGTGCACTGTGAGCGAGCAAGTCTTGAAGTGCACTTTGTGCCTGGAGTGCACTGTATGCCATCAGTTCAAGCAGTGTGCTGCGGGCAGACACTGCATTGTGTGCAAGCATTGCATGCTGCTTACTGTGTGCATGCAATGTACTGTGTGCAGCAGTGCATGCAGTGCAATGTGTGCATGCAGTGCACAGTTTGCATGTAGTGCACTGTGTGCAAGCTGTTCATGCAGTGTACTGTGGGCATGCAGTGTTATGCGTGCATGCAGTGTACTGTGTGCATGCAGTGCGCAGTGTGCCAGCAGGTCTTGCAGTGCACTTTGTGAAGGAAGTGCATTGTATGCCATCAGTTCAAGCAGTGTGCTACGGGCAGTGAATTGTGTGTAAGCAGTGCATGCTGCTTACTGCGTGCATGCAGTGCACTGTGCGCAGCAGTGCATGCAGTGCAGTGTGTGCAGGCACTGCAATGCGTGTAAGCACTGCATGCAGTGCACAGGGTGCAGGCAGAGCACTGTGTGCAGGCAGTGCACTGTGTGAAAGCACTGCATGCAGTGTGCAGCGTGCATGCAGTGCACTGTGCGCAAGCAGTGCACTGTGTTCAAGAAGTGGATGTGGTGCACTTTGTAGGCAGTGCATGCAGTGTCATGGGTGCAAGCAGTGCACAGTGTGCAAACAGAGCATGCAGTACACTGTGAGCAGGCGGTGTACAGCGTGATTGCAGTGCAATGTGTGCAAGAAGTGCCGTGTGTGCAAGCAGTGCATGCAGTGCCGTGTGTGCAAGCAGTGCATGCAGTGCAATGTGTGAAGGCTGTGAACTGTGTGCATGCAGTACATGCAGTTTACTGTGAGCAGGCAGTGCATGCAGTGTACTGAGTGCATGCAGTGCACTGTGTGCAAGCAGTGCACCGTGTTCAAGCAGTGCATGCAGTATACTAAGCAAAGGCAGTGCACTGTGTGCAAACACTGCCTGTAATGTACTGTTTGCATGCAGTGCATTTGTGTGCAATCAGTGCATGCTGTGTACTGTGTGCAAGCAGTGCCTGCAGTGTACTGTGCGTATGCAGTGTAATATGTGCATGCAGTGTACTGTGAGCCATCAGTTCAAGCCTGGTGCTATCCGCAGTAACTGCACTGAGTGTAATCAGTGCATGCTGCTTTCAGGGTGGATGCAGTGCACTGTGTGCAGCAGTGCATGCAGTGCACTGTGCACAACAGTGCATGCAGTACACTCTGTGCAGGCAGTGCAATGTGTGCAAGCATTGCATGCAGTGTGCTGTGTGTAAACAGTGCATGCAGTGTACTGCGTGCATGTTGTGCACTGTGTGCAAGCATCACACTGTGTGCAAGCAGTGCATATAGTGTACTGTGTGCAGGCAGTGCATGCAGTGTACTGTGCGCTGATAGTGCACTGTGTGGAAGCAGTGCATGCAGTTTACTGTTTGCATGAAGTGCACTGTGTGCAGGCAGTGCATGTAGCGTACTATGTGCAGGCAGTGCTCTGTGTGCAGGCAGTGCACTTTGTGCAAGCAGTGCATGCATTGTACTCTATGCAGGCAGTGCCCTGTGTGCAAGTGCTGCATGCAGTGCCCTTTGTGCAGGCAGTGCATTGTGTGCAAGCATTGTACTGCGTGCATGAAGTGCACTGTGTACAAGGAGTGTACTCTGTGCAAGCTGTGCGTGCAGTACACTGTGTGCAGGCATTGCACTGTGTACAACCAGTGCATGCAGATCATTTCGTTCAACCAATGCTCTGTGTGCAAGCAGTGCACCGTTTGCAAGCAGTGCATGTAGTGTACTGTTTTCACACAGTGCAATGTGTGCAAGCAGAGCATGCACTGTGCTGTGTGCAAGCAGTGCACAGTGTGCAAGCAGTGCATGCAGTATTCTGTGTACAGGCAGAGCACTGTGCGCAAGCAGTGCACGGTTTGCAAGCAGTGCATGTAGTGTACTGTTTACACGCAGTGCAATGTGTGTAAGCAGAGCATGCAGTGTTCTGTGTGCAAGCAGGGCACAGTGTGCAAGCAGTGCATGCGGTATTCTGTGTACAGGCAGAGCACTGTGCGCAAGCAGTTTACTACGTGCATGCAGTGCACTGTGTGCATGCAGTGCACTATGTGCAAGCAGTGCATGCAGTGTACTGTTTACAGGCAGTGCACTGTGTGCCTGCAGAATCCTGTGTGCAAGCGGTGCACTTGGTGTATGCAGTGCATGTAGTGTACCGTGTGAACGCAGTGCACGGTCTGAAAGCAGTGCATTCCGTGAACTTTGTGCATGCAGTGCATTGTGTGCAAGCAGTGGATGCACTGTATGTATGCAGTGTACTGTTTGCACCCCGTACACTGCGTACAAGCAGTGAATTCAGTGTATTGTGTGCATGCAGTGCACTGTGTGTAAGCAGTTCAAGCGCTGTGCATGCATTGCATATGAGGAAGCAGTGAATGCTCCTTACTGTGAGCAAGCAGTGAACTGAGTGCAAAAAGTGAATGCCGTGCAGTGTGAATGCAGTGCACTGTGTGTAAGCAGGGCATGCACTGTACTGTATGCATGCAGTGTACAGTGTGCATCCGTACACTGTGTGCAAGCAGTGCATCCAGTGTATTGTGTGCATGCAGTGCATTGTGTGCAAGCAGTTCATGCAGCGTGCAAGCATTGCACATCAGACAGCTGTGAATGCTCCTTACTGTGAGCATGCAGTGCACTGAGTGCAAAAAGTGAATGCCGTGCAGTGTGCATGCAGTGTACTGTGTGCATGCAGTGCACTGCTTGCAGGCAGTGCACTGTGTGCAAGTACTGTATGTAGTGCACTTTGTGAAGGCAGTCCGCTGTGTGCAAGCAGTGCATGTAGTGTACTGTGTGCATTCAGTGTTCTGTGTGCATGCAGTGCACTGTGTGCAAGCATTGCATGCTGTTTGCTGCGGGCATGCAGTGGAATGCGTTGAAGCACGTCTTGCAGTGCACTTTGTGCCTGAAGTGCACTGTATGCCATCAGTTCAAGCAATGTGCTGCGGGCAGTCACTGCATTGTGTGTGAGCATTGCATGCTGCTTACTGTGTGCATGCAGTGCACTGTGTGCAGGCACTGCAATGAGTGCATGTACTGCAGGCAGTGTACTGAGTGCAGGTAGTGCGCTATGTGCAGGCAGTGCACTGTGTGAAAGCACTTCATGCAGTGTACTGCGTGCATGCAGTGCACTGAGTACATGCAGTGTAATGCGTGCATGCAGTGTACTGTGTGAATGCAGTTCACTGTTTGCACGCGGTGCTCTGTGTGCAAGCACTGCATGTAGTGTACTGTGTGCAGGCAGTGTTCTGTGAGCAAATATTTCATTCAGTGTACTGGGAGCACGCAATGTGCTGTGTGCAAGCAGTACACTGTGTGCATGCAGTGCACAGTGTGCATGCAGTGTAATACCTGCAAGCAGTGTACTGTGTTCCTCCTGTGCACTGTGAGCGAGCAAGTCTTGAAGTGCACTTTGTGCCTGGAGTGCACTGTATGCCATCAGTTCAAGCAGTGTGCTGCGGGCAGACACTGCATTGTGTGCAAGCATTGCATGCTGCTTACTGTGTGCATGCAATGTACTGTGTGCAGCAGTGCATGCAGTGCAATGTGTGAAGGCACTGTAATGTGTGCAAGCACTGCATGCGGTGCACTGAGTTAAAGCAGAGCAACTGTGTGCTGGCAGTGCACTGTGTGCAAGCAGTGCACTGTGAGCAATCAATGATTGTGGTGTACTGTGTAGGCAGTGCATGCAGTGTCCAGGTTGCAGGCAGTGCACATTTTGCAAATAGAGCATTCAGTACACTGTGTGCAGGTAGTGTACAGCGTGATTGCAGTGCACTGTGTGCAAGAAGTGCCGTGTGTGCAAGCAGTGCATGCAGTTTACTGTGAGCAGGCAGTGAATGCAGCGTACCGTGGATATGCAGAGCACTGTGTGCAAGCAGTGCACCGTGTGCAAGCAGTGCACCGTGTGCAAGCAATATATGCTGTGTATTGTGTGCATGTACTCAACTGTGTGCAAGCAGTGCATGTAGTGTACTGTGTTCAGGATGTACACTGTGTCCAAGCAGTGCATGCAGTGCACCTTGCGCAGGTAGTGCACTGTGTATGGGCAGTGCATTGGGTGCAAGCATTGTTCTGCGTGCATGCATTGTACTGTGTACAAGCAGTGCACTGTGTGCAAGCAGTGCATGCAGTGTACTGTGTGCAGGCAGTGAACTGTGTGCAGGAAATGCACTGTGTGCAAGCAGTGCATGCAGAGCACTTCGTGCATGCAGTGCTCTGTGTGCAAGCAGTGCACTGTGTGCAAACAGTGCATGCAGTGTGCTTTGCGCAATCAGTGCACACTGTGCATGCAGTGCATACAGAGTAGTATGTGTATGCAATTCACTGTTTGCAAATCGTGCATGAAGAATTCTGTGCACAGGCAGTGCACAGTGTGCAAGCAGTGCACTGCGTGCATGCAGTGCACGAGTGCACTGTGGGCAACCAGTACATGGAGTGTACTGTGAGCATGGAGTGCACTGTGTTCAGGCCGTACACTTTGTGCACATAGTGCATGCAGTGTACTGTGTAAATGGAGTGCATTGTGTGCAATCAGTGGACGCAGTGTGCAAGCAGTGCATGTGTGCAAGCAGTGCGTTTGTGCAGGTACTGCACTGCGTGCAAGAAGTGCATGCTGCTAACTGTGGGCATGCACTGCACTATTTGCAAGAAGTGCATGCAGTGCCCTGTGTGCAGGCACTGCACTGTATGCAAGCAGTGTATGCCGTGCACAGTGTGGATGCAGTCCACTGTGTCGATGCAGTACATGCAGTGTACTGTGTGCATGCAGTGCACTGTTTGCAGGCAGTGCACTGTGTGCAAGCACTTCATGTGTACTGCGTGCAGGCAGTGGGCTGTAAGGAAGCAGTGCATGCAGTGCACTGTGTGTTTGCAATGTACTGTGTGCATGCAGTTGGCTGTAAGGAAGCAGTGCATGCAGTGCACTGTGTGTTTGCAATGTGCTGTGTGCATGCAGTGCACTGTGTGCAAGCAGTGCATGCAGTGTACTCCGTGCATGCAGTGTAATGCGTGCATGCAGTGTGCTGTGTGAGTGCAGTGAACTGTTTGCTCGCAGTGCATTATGTGCAATCACTACATGCAGTGTACTGTGTGCAGGCAGTGCGCTGTGAGAAATTACTTCATGCAGTGCACTGCAATGTGCCGTGTGCAAGCAGTGCGCTGTGTGTATGCAGTGCATGCAGTGCACAGTGTGCATGCAGTGTAATACGTGCAAGCATGGACACAGTGTGCATGCAGTGTAATACGTGCAAGCAGTGTACCGTGTGCCTCCAGTGCACTGTGTGCAAGCAAGTCTTGAAGTGTACTGTGTTCACGCAGTGCACTGTGTGCCATCAATTCAAGCAGTGTACCACGGGCAGGTGATGCACTGCGTGCAAGCATCGCATGCAGTTTACTGTGTGCATGGAGTGCACTCTGTGCAGGAAGTGAACTGTGTGCAAACAGTACATGCAGTGTACTGCATTTATGCAGTGTATGCACTGAGTTGACTGCATGCACTGCCAGCACACAGTGCACGGCACACACTGCTTTCACACAACGCACTGCTTGCACACAGTGCATTGCATGCACACAGTCCACTACATGCACTGCTTGCACACAGTGCAGTGTTTGCACACAGAGCACTGCATCCACGTTGTGCTCTGCGTGCACTGTTTGCACACAGTGCCCTGCCTGCACACAATGCACTGCCTGAACACAGTACACTTGAAACACTGCCTGCACTCAGTGCACTGCTTCCACACAGTGCAATGCAAGCACGCAGTACACTGCCTGCACAATGCACAGCCTGTACACGGTGCACTGCCTCCACACAGTACACTACATGCGCTGATTGCACACAGTGCAGTGCCTACGCACAGAATACTGCATGCACTTCTTGCACACAGTGCACTGCCTGCACACTGTCCGCTGAATGCACTGCCTGCCCACAGTAAAGTGCATGCACTGCTTGCACACCGTGCACTGCCTGCACACAGAGCACTGCATGCACGCAGTACACTGCTTGCACAAAGTGAACTGCATTCACTGCTTTCACACAGTGCACTGCATGCACACCGTACACTGCATGCATTGCTTGAACACAGTGCAGTGCCAGCACACAATGCACTTCACGCCCACAGCATGCAGCTTGGACTGCTTCCAAACAGTGCATAGCCTGCCCACTGCTTCAATTGATGTCACACAATACACTGCATGCACACAGTACATTGCATGCATTCAGTACACTGCATGCACGCAGTGCACTGCGTGCACACAGTGCACGGCAATTCACTGCTTGCACACAGTACACTGGATGCACTGCTAGCACACAGTGTACGTCATGCACACAGTACACCGCATGCCCCTAGTGCACTGCAAGCACTGCTTGCACACAATGCACTCTTTCAACACAGGGTACTGCAGGTGCACCGTGCACTGCCTGTGCACATTACACTGCATGCACTGCTTGCACACAGTGCACTGCTTGCGGACAGTGCACTTCTTGCACACAGTGCAGTGCATACACTGCCTGCACACAGTACACTGCGTGTTCTGCTTGCGCACACTGCACTGACTGCACACAGTGAACTTCCTCAAGACAGTGTACTGCCTGCACTGCTTTCACACAGGGCACTGCATGCAAACAGAGTACACGACATGCACACAATTCGCAGCATGCACTGCTTGCACACAGTCTATTGCATGCGCACAGTGCACTGCTTGCAGACAATGCCCTGTGTGCACGCAGTACGCTGAAGGCGCTGCTTGCACACTGCGCCATGCCAACACACAGAGCACTGCATGCCGACAGTACACTTAATGCACTCTTTGCACACAGTTCTCTGCCTACAGACAGTGCACTGCCGGCACACAGTACACTGAATGCACTGCTTGCACACACTGCACTGCAGGCACATAGTGCACTTCATGCACGTAGTACACTGCTTGCACGCAATGCACTGCCTGTTCACAGTACACTGAGGTACTGCATGTAATGCTTGCACACAGGGCACTGTATGCACACAGTACAATGCATGCTCTACTTGCACACAGTGCACTGACAGCACACAGTACGCTACATGCAGTGAACTGCCCGCACACAGTATACTGTGTACACTGCTTGCACACAGTGCACTGCATACACACAGTACGCTGCATGGACTGCTTGCATACAGTGCACTGAATGCACAGAGAACACTGCATGCACTGTCTGCACACTGCACACTGCATGCACTGCTTGCACACACTGCTTTTCATGCACTGCTTGCACACAGTGCACTGCTTCCACACAGTGCAATGCATGCACGTAGCACACTCTTTGCACACAATGCAAAGCCTGTTCACGGTGTGCAGCCTGCACACACTGCACTGACTGCGCACTGCATACTGCACTTCCTGCACACAGTGCACTGCATGAACTGCTTGCACACAGCGCACTGCCTGCTGACAGTGCACTGCATGCACGCAGTACACTGATTGCACAGTAAACTGCATGCACTGCTTGCACAGTGCACTGCATACACTTCTTGCACACAGTGCGCTGCTAGCACGCAGTACACTGCATAAATGCAGTACACTGCATGCACTGTTTGCACACAGTTCACACTGCATGCACACAGTTCACTTCCTGCACAGAGTGCACTCCATGCACACAGTAAACTCAGGGCATTGTGTGCTACCAGAGCACACAACGTACTGCCTGCATGCAGTACACTGTGTGTACGTAGTGCATGAACAATTCTGTGCACAGGCAGTGCACTGTGCGCAAGCTGTGCATTGCGTGCACACAGTGCATGCAGTATACTGTGTGCAGGCAGTGCACTGTGAGCCTCCCGTGACCTGTGTACATGCATTGCACTGTGAGCATGGAGTGCCCTGTGTGCATGCAGTATACGGTGTTCATGCCGTACAGTGTTTGCACACAGTGCATGAAGTATACTGTGTGCATGCAGTGCACAGTGTGCAAGCACACTATAGCGCATCAAACAATGTTTGCAAACACTATAGCGCATCAAACAGTGCACTGCTTGCAGAGAGGGCCCTGCATGCACACAGTACACTGCATGCACTGCTTGCAAGGTAAAGGTTAGGGCTTGGATTAGGGTTAGGGCTGTGGTTAGGGTTACGCTGATGGTTGGGTGCACACAGTGCACTGCATGCATGCATACAGAGCACTGCATGCACACTGTGCGCTGCATGCACACAGTGCATTGCATGCACACACTACACCGCATGCACTGCTTGTACATAGTGCCTGCATGCACACAATGCACTGCATGCACTGCATCCACACAGTGCACTGCCTGTAAACAGTGCACTGCATACAATGCTTGCACACAATGCTCTGCCTCCACACAGTACACAGCATGCTCTGCTTGCACACAGTGCACTGCATACACACAGTACACTGCATGCGCTGCTTGCACACAGTGCACTACATGCACAGGGTATACTGCATGCAATGCTTGCAAACTCTGTACCGCATGAACACAGTACAGTGCACGCACAATTCACTGCATGCACTGCTTGCAGACAGTGCACTGCATGCACAGAGTACACTGCATGCACTGCTTGCCCACAGAGCACACCCTGCGCACAGTGCACTGCCTACACACAGTGCACTGCATGCAGTGCTTGCACACAGGGCACTACCAGCACCCAGTGCACTGCACAAACTGCTTGCACACAATGCACTGCAAGCACACAGTGCACTGCTTGCACACAGTACACTGCATGCACTGCCTGTACACAGTGCACTGCATGCACACAGTGCACTGCATGCACACAGTACACCGCGTGCACTGCTTGCACATAGTGCACTGCAGGCACACGGTACACCGCACGCACTGCTTGCACATAATGCAGTTCATGACCAAAGTACACTGCATGCACTGCTTCCACGCAGTGCATTGCCTGCACACAGTGAACTGCTTGCACACAAAGCACTGCATGCACACAGTGCACTGCACGCACTGCTTGGACACAATGCACTGCATACACACAGTGCACTGCATGCACACAGTAAACTGCATGCACTGCTTGCACACAATGCACTGCATGCACACTGTACACTGCATGCCCTGCTTCCACATAGTGCCCTGTCTGCACACAGTACACTGCATGCACTGCTTGCACACAGTGCACTGCATGCACAGAAATCACTGCATGCACTGCTTGCTCACAGTGCTCTGCTTGCACACAGCGCCCGGCATGCGCACAGTACACTGCATGCACTGTTTACATGGTGAGGGTTAGGGTTTAGGATTAGGGTTGTGGTTAGCGTTGGGATTGGTGTTAGGGTTACGGTGGCGGATGTGTTAGAGTAAGGGTTTTGGTTAGTGTTAGGGTTTGCACTGCATGCTCACAGTAAACAGCAAGCTCTGTTTGCACAAAGTGCAGTGCCTGCACACAATCCACTGCATGCACTGCTTCCACACAGTGCACTGCATGCACACAGTACACTGCATGCACTGCATGCACACAGTGCACAGCATGCACACAGTGCAATGCATGAACACAGTGCAAGGGATGCAAACAGTGCACCGCATGCACTGCTGGCACATAGTGCACAGCATGTACACAGTACACTGCATGCAATGCTTGCACATAATGCACTTCATGCACAAAGTTCACTACATGCAC
>JGI24158J21664_10004681_pt1 | contig 17649 bp, 13 predicted proteins | sample Ectturendosymbi3_FD_21664 | JGI IMG/M metagenome (IMG submission 21664)
TTGATTGTGTGATTCACCACGAACGGGATGTGCGCGAAGAACAAAAATATATGTGCGTGGCGCGAGCAAGCAATAGTAAGAGAGATTGCGACGCATGATCTCTATCGTTGCTTGCCGCCGCGGTGCGAAGCTTTGCGCACATGCCGCTCGGGATTTCCGATCGCAACATTACTAGCAAGTGTAGTGCAGCCCAGCACACACTTGTCGTGTGTTGGTGTCACGTTGCAGGCGGCGGACGAATAAGTTTTCAAAAGTGTTCTGGCGGACCTATAGCCATTAAGACTACGTGGTTTTATTGTCCTAAGGACAATGAACTGAAAACTTGTTGTTACTTTGCTTTTGAGGTTACGGTATATTACGGGCCACGGGCCGGTCCGGGTCAGAAAATAAGTTGTAGTTTAGCATAGACGGGCAGGCCGGGCAGTTTCTTGTTAGCTCCGGGCGGGCCGGGCTGCAAAAGTGCTGGCCCGTGCCATCTCTAGTTTGTGTGCTTCACTACTGAGCATGTTCTGATGTTAATTTATTGTTATTAACGACGCGTAGTTGGATCATGACATATTTCAACACACAAGCATGTGATCTTGTCCATAGGATCACGTGAAGTTTCCAAAAGACGTGTAGTTCTTTCAGAGTAAATACGAGCCATTGTGATGACACAATTTTCCTGTTTCTGCTTTAATGTCAGTACAGTAGTAACTAATTTTTTAACATTAAAACTCAACAAATTTTGGGGATTTTTACCCTCAAGTTAAATCAGTACCCAGCACCAACGAAGAGTATCCTCTTATTACTTGGCAAAATCGTCGTTGGGTTGGACTTCTGTGGAATATCCCACACCAAGTACGCAATGACAATTTTAAACTTCCAGAGTAGTTTTTGTGAAAGTTGACCAGAACTGAAAAATGTTTCATCTTACCTGGAATGTCACTTTTGATCTGTGAAGGTTAGCCAATACATAGTCAGCTGATGATTCCATAGCGGGGAGAAAAGCATCATCCTCAGCTTCTCAGCAATGAGAATGAGAAGACGGGCTTCTCAGCAAACACGTGTTGCCTTATATGCAGGAATGTCGCTGCTCGATGCCAATAAAATTTAAACAGCACTTCTTTTGTTTGTCAAGTTTCGTCAAAAATGTACGAAAAATTTCTATCAAAACCATTTTAAAGTCAACGGCGAGGGTTCTCTTCTTGGTAAACACGGCAATTTCTTTCACTGCATCCCTGTAAAAAGTTATATCTGCGTTTACAAAGGGGATTCCGTTTCTTTCAAGCTCCCGACAAACCGTTTTTAATATTCAGCAGCGTCACGGGAAAAACTACAACCAACGAGTCTCGAAAGCTCACTGAGAGGGAACCACTAGTTTAAGGAATAGCAACCTTCAGTTGTCAATAAATCTTACAATCAGCAACTGTTCGAAGGGGAAAATGGTTAACGAACACTGGAAGCTACATCTATGTGTTGTTGGTAGAAAAAACATAAGCATAAATGAAGAAAAGTTCCTATTTGTATAGGAGTTGATGATGCCTACTCAGCAGGCGAAATTTATACTCTGTTAACTTCATAGTGCCAGAATTTCGGCTGTGAAAGGTTTCCTTTTGATATTCCACTATTCAGGAAAGTATTTTCGACAGCATTTTTAAATATAACCTGAACTATCTTTCCATGATTCGAAAAGTACTTACATTGCCAAACGATGACATTAACTTGTGTGAAACGACTGCATTGACACTCTTTCACTCTTTTGCACAAAAATAATATTGTGGTATTTGAGGAATGATGTTTTCAAATTCAAGAATGGACTTTTTGATGCAGAAAAAGTGAAATCTGCTAAATCCAAAGGTTGAATATATGAGTAATTTAGTTTCCACAGCCTTTAACTTTTTTCACAAGTCAAATATTTTACTTCAGTTAAAGCTACGCAACTGACTCTACCAACTTATTTTAATTCAGTAACGCAAGTTTACCAATGTTTGTAGAAATGCGTTAGTGGAGTTGTGGAGCGTACTTCACCAGATTGGAAGAATGTCAGCAGTATTGTATTTTATTCAAATTTAGCCGCAAGTAAAACATTATAAAATTGCAGATCATTAGAGCGCTAGACCTAAATGTAGCTGCAGCAAACGCATTTGTCCACACCCTGACCTTTGTGTGAAGCTTATGGTTACGAATCGGTTTTAGTTGTCACGATCATGAACAAGCAATAACCACTTTGCACTCATTACTACACGTGATTCATATCTTGAGCAAATCCGCCCTTACATAAGCATATTCTTCCAAAATAGAAAGAAATTTTGTTCACAGTATCTGTGTTACCTTGCTTTAAACGCGTCAGCTCTGCTGGGTGATCTCCATTGGGAAGTATGGCAACCAATTTGCCTGGGTCAATTTCTAGCAGCGCATCAGAAGACGAAAGTGCTCATCATCAAAGCTTGGACTCTCAAAAGAGCAAAAAGCAAGATAAAGGTGATGCATGCTGCTTGTTGAACTTAAGTAGGCCTACTGTAGAAATCCAAAGCGAAGCTAATGCTAAATAACAACTGTTTGGCGCATAAGTTAGAAACACAACAGTTACCCACACAACTGTAGGCGAAAGACTTTATGTACGAGCCCAGGCTAATTTTATCAACAAAACTTTTTCGGCTGTTGGACGACTTTTGCACAACTTGGAAGCAATATTAGACGAATAAAAACAATTTACTTTTAAAGCAAATGTCATGAAGTTTTAATGCAAATATATCAAATATCTACTCTCGTTTAGCAACTACTGCGAATGAAAATTGTGTGCAATAAAAAATTATTTGTTTCTTGAAGTGAACATTAAGAGTATCGCAAAGTATACTGAGCAAGACAGTGGAGAACTGGTTCTGAAAAATAAGGATGGCGTGGAATCTGACCAGGGAAAACTTTATACAGAGCCATCGTTTCCACCAGAAGCACCACAATCCAGCTTCGGTGAGACCTAACTTAATTTGCACCTTTCAACACTTAAATCCCTATCAATTGTACTAGAAAACGTGCAGTGTTTAAGTGGCATGAAAATTTCAATCTGGTGACACCAGAGATTGGAGGCACAAAACACAGTTTAACCTGATTTGGTCACGGCAATATTATAGAAGTGTAGGTTCACCCTTGTATGTTTCTCTTTAGCTTATACTACTCACGTTTATCTCTGAAAAGATTTGGCAACTTGAAATAGCTTTTCAATATGCGTTCCTTTTATATAACGCAGCATACGTATTCAATAAGCTCAAAGAAATATATTCGATACTACAGATAAGCAACTTTCTGTGTATTTTCATATTCGCATGCTGCACAGACACAGCAATGAAATTGAAAATATTGCTTTACTTTCCCGAAAACCCTGGTGTTTTTGATGAAAGCTTTCTTTCTTGATAAACTGCAGTCAGTCGCAGCTGTGACTCCGCTTTGCACTCAACTGATGAGATCAGGACAAAGATCGAAACGGTGACCTTCTGGAGATAAAGTGAAAAAAGCTGCAAGATGTTTCCACTAAAAATAAATCTTAAAATAAAGTTTAATTCTTTCTAAACAAATTGATAGTTCAAAATTTTGAAGCATTCATTACATAAACGCAGGGCCGTCGCCAGCGGGAGAGCTAGTGGTGCCCGCCCCCCCCCATTTGAAATCGATGCCCCCCGATTTCACGTTTGGCCCCCCGGTTGCGACATACATCCAATACTGTATTTTAAAAATTTGGCCCCCCCTTCTGGTTTTTGGCCCCCTCTGCTGCTAAATCCTGGCGACGGGCCTGCATAAACGTTCTGTACAGGCGTGATCCAAACCAATTTATGAGCGACTTTAAACCGATTTGAAACAATTTTGTGCGAAAACATAACTTCTAATGCGGCAGCTACTTCCAAACAAAGAAAAAGATAAATTCCACATTTTTTTATTGCAATGCAAAAGTTTCAATGCAAAAGCAAAAGTTTCATGACGTACTTTTTAAGGTGTTTTGAAGGACCGAAACGCACTCTCAACATTTTCCAACGATCTCTCAAAATACAGTGGAATCTCACTGTGTAACCACCACCAAAATACACTAAAAGCTCGCTTCACGACTCTATCTCGGTATTCATCCGAAATAGATGCGGTCGCTCAAAATGACTTGACAAACCGTCACCAAATTCAAGCCTTAAAAAACCTGGTTGCATGGAAAATACATGTTGCAGGTAACGCTTGAAGCGTTCTCCAAGTGTGTCATGCACTGTGAAACGTGTCTAGGGATGTATTAGGTGAGCGCCATAAGGGCACAGACGTATGTTTTATGAGCGGTAATTTCGCTATTTAAGGCAAACAAAGGCTGCTCGGAAGGCTGAAATGGATGTGAAAGAAGTAGACAAATATTTAATGGCAAACACTGGTGACGTCTGCTGTGAAAAACTTCCTCGCTTCCAGAATTCTTGCTGAGCGGAATCATACGTTCGACAATAAGAATTTTGTATTCTTGGATGTTTAACATCAACCTTTTCCGTCTATTACAGTGTTTCTCAAACTTTTTTATCCCAACGTCCCCTTTAGAGCTCTCGACACGTCGTTTTCGCCCCCCAAGCATGACAAGCAGACACAAGGTAGTCAATTACGGAATTTTATTTAAAGTACGTATTAAATAGCTGAGCCAAGCCATTAAATCACTGAACTAAGCACTTGCATTGGGACGCTAATATTTCGTTCAGAATTCTTGTGAAAATACCGCGAAATCCACCAGGGCTTCGGAGCCGGAGCGTCGGACCTGAGCATTTTTCCCTGGAGCCGGAGTTCAAAATAAAAATCAGGAGCCGGAGCTCAGTTCAAAATTTAGGACCGGAGCTGGAGCTATGGCCATTTGAGAGGTAGCTCCTGCTCGGGGTCCCTTCCTAGATATTAATGGTTTTGCCAAATAGAGTTACGTGTGCTCTTTATAGCATACTAAACGCGATTGTTACGAGTTGCAACACCAGACTGCAACAATGGATCTGCAAGCCTTTGATGTTTATTTGGTTTTATTGGTTGAACTGTGGTTCTCAAACACTGTTCTAAGAGTCGCATGCAGCTCCCAATCATCCTTTGTGCGGCTTTTAGCAATCTTTCTGTAACAGATTCTATTTGAATAAGAGCTGATGACGCCTACTTCGTCGGCAAAATATATACTCTGTAAGAGCTTGGTGTCTGATTCTTTGCTGGGAAAGGATTACTTTCGTTAGGCAGTGTCTTTCAGTAACATCTCTAATATTTTGTGTAACAGGCTTCGTTAGTGCAAAAAAACAAACCGTATCAATTGACTTGTGGAAAACATTTTTTGTGCGGCCCTCTAACAAAATTGTAGGTCTAAATTTGGCTCCCTTCAGCGAAATGGTTGTGAACCACTGTTGTAGAAGTAAAAAAAACGTACCTACCGCAGCATCTTACTTTCTAGTCAGAATGATCAAACCGGGTCTGCAGTAGTGTAGCGATCTTAAACGAACGAGCTGTAATGGGTAGGTAGGCTGTATAATACAGTGAAATATCCAAACTTTTGCAACTGTGTAGTTAGTCATGCTGTTAGCAAGGAGTATGATTAATATGTTTTTATACCATTGCAGATTTAGGCGTAAAATGCATGACACGCCATTGTAAAGTAGGAATTTTTATTAGAAACCATTGGGCTTACTAGCAAGGCTTCCCAGATTACTGGTAAAGTTCACTGGAAAACATTACGTTTGCAAGCAGTAGCGTAACGTGAAAGTTATAAATAATTGGTAGCAAACTAGCATTGCTTTGCATAGCAGTACATTATCAGGACGGTATAAAAATCAATGTGGACTTTTCTTGAAGTTTTCATCTGTGGAAAAATCTGTTTTCAGCACAGTAACCATCACTCTTATTTTCTCCTTAAGCTTTGCGTGTTAAATTGTGCTTTACTTGAGATTCATCACTGCTTATTTTGAGTGCAAAAGAGAAAAAATCAGAAGTTTTCAGCTATTTTTAAAAGGTCCAATGTGAATTTCTTCTCATACTTTTCTTTGAACAAAGCGCTTTCAAACACATCTTCGCATTTGTGTTGATGCATATGTGTGCGTGTTTGAAAGAGCACATGAGAGTCGTCTATGTGTTTTGTGCTCTTTGCATGGTTTGCCCGGGCAAGGCTGTTAGCTGGAATCGTCACAACTGCAACAGGCAAAGGATGCAACGAATGGAAACACTTGGTCCATTGGGAATGGTCTGCTTTTAAATGCTCTGACACAAAAGTAGTTTTCCAAACAGCCATTTTCTTGATTCTGGTCGTTAGAAATAACAAAAGGTCCTCAGGTATTGAGGGCAAACCAGCGACTGCCTTTCCACATAATTGTTTATATTACCGTTATCTTGAGTTACATTTCTGCTAGTGACTGTTCTCTGAATCGTCTGAACCTGTGATAGTGTTTTTTTTACTGATTTCCTCATGGTAACAGAGCTGCTTGTAAAAACTACCAGATTAAATTACTCAAAAAGGTTTGGTGCATTCTCTTAGTTTTGTGCACTTGATTTAATTCATTTTCTATTCAACCTGAAGCACACCTAGTCAAGACAATATTAATGTGTGAAAGCGACCAGAAGCCGGAGCTGGAGCCATGAAAAAAGGGAGCTCCGAAGCCAGAGCCACACTCACGAAAACCAACAGCTCCGGAGCCGGAGCTGCGTCATTTTTACGATGACTCCGCAGCCCTGAATAATCCACGCTGTAACAGGGCACATAGACAATCCATAGTGAAAATTTAACAGATAATTGTTGCAGTAACAACCTCCAACGATTATCATAGCAAAACAAAATTTGCAAGAAACTAACAAGTCGTAATATTGGGCTACTGAAGTTAACTCAGTGATCGATTAGTGGCTGAGCATTTTGACCCCCTTGATGTTGTTTCGCCCCCTGTCGCCCCCTTTGTTTGTTTCGCCCGCTTACCATTCTCAAAATCGCCCCCAAGGGGGCAATTCCGCCCACCTTGAGAAACACTGGTCTATATTAGGACTTCGCTTCATTTTCAATAACACCAAAGCCATGGGCGTCGGAAGGTGGGCAGGGAGACTTTGGCCCCCTCTAGATTTTGAAATCTGATGTTTTCTTATGAAATGTTTTTGTATTGTGTAAGATCTTCACTCCCCCGTTACACAATACAAAAACAAATTAGCGGAACAAGGTTGTTTTCCAAGTTTCGAGTGGCTATAAAATGAACTTTCACCACTTTTGGCCCCATGGAAAGATCTTGGAAAGATCCGACGCCCATAGCCACCACACAATTTTTTCACCACTTCGTCAGGAAGTGGTTGTGGTTGACGATGCAATTCCACATATGGATCGTTGAGTAATCACCACACATGCACAAATTACGGGAGATTAGGGAATTTTGGGCCAAAATTTATATTTTGGTTGATGCAATCCCAGCTGCTTGTCGCATGCGGCTCACAGATGATTTCCGAAAAGTGCAAAGGGTCTCCATTATTTTAGTACCAAAAAACAACCAAAATATATTATAACGTCTGAACGATTGCACTTTAAAAATTGTTGAAAAAATGGCCCAAAGGTCCCTACCCTAAGGGACAAATGGCCTGTGGCTAAGCAACCTTTGGATCAAGTTGTTTTGTCAGGAAATTTCATGACAATAGTTACAGAGGACAATCAAATTTTCGTTTATTTACAATGAGAAATGAAACTTTTGCTTATTTACCATGAAAAAGAAAAACGATAATTCTCATTTCTGCAATAAATAAAGAACATGAAATGCAGTGGAAACGCAAGTTTTCTTCATAACATTTATTTTACTTAGCAAAGAGCACGTCTGCTGCTGTACTTTTAGGGTTTTCCTAACAATACATGAATACCACCATTTTTATTACAAACTGTCATTAGACAAAGATTAGCCCAGTGGTTCCCAACCGGGGTGCAGTGGCGGATTAAAGGGGCGCTGACTGGGCTACAGCCAGGGGCCCCCAACATTTAGAGGGCACCAATGCCTAAGTCGGAAAAAAGTGTAGTATATGAATAATACACAATACGCTGTAAAAGATACCATCGCTAATTGGAACTAATGAGTAGGCGCTCTGTGCTCACTCATTGAAATTGCTTCGTTGACATAGAAGTAGTTGATTCTTTGGCGTGTGGTCTGGCTGACACTCACTAACAAGTTAGTACACCAAGGTCTAAAAAATTAAGGTATTCCATCCGCTTGTTTTATTTTGGTTTCGGATGCGCATGCGGTATCCACGTAATTTGAACATCGGTCCTGCAGACAGCCTCGAAGGAAGTTGTGAACTTGTTAAGTGGAGTCATGTCTCTCAACAATGGCGAAAGTAATTAGATTTTAGCTTAGGATAATAAATCATGGTGTTATAAGGCAGGACTGCCAGAGTTGTAAGTCGGGCCGGGTTAGTGCCGGGTTTCGGGCCGGGTTCGGGCGTTTGTCAAAATGTTTCGGGCCGATTTCGCGCCTGCATGCACAAGTTTTTTATACTATTCGAAGTAACGATTTTTTTCTTTCGTGACGTAGACTTGTTGTGCTCACTGCGGTGACTTCTGTGAGTAAAGTGACTGTGATTTTTCTTCAGCGAATTCTATTTTGCAAACACAGCTGCCTTCTTTTGTTCTCTGCTCGGATCAATTTCGCATTCTTTTTTATAACGCACAGCGGTGAGGAAATTAGCACGCGATGGCATGGTGTCGAAAAGATCAATCACTTACGCGATTCTTCGCTGGTGTTAAGAAACGATGGCCTGCAATCCGGCTTCTCATGGCTATAGTGCTGTCTTAAATAGTTCTTTCTATGCCAGTAGCGCCATTGTGGCTAGTTTCGTGATAGTTATTTTTATGTTGAGAAACATTACATTCCGCAGTATTAGCATTGACTAACAAGTTGATTTTTTGCTCGTTTAAGTTAATGTTTTGGTCAAGGTGATTACCCCATGATGGCTCCACACCTGAAAACAAACTTTGTGGTATATAGATTGACTGCAGAAGAAAATTTAATGCTTTTATCACAATTTGCACAATTCTTCAATTTTACAGAGCTTAACTGCTATACAGTACTATTGCGCATATCTCGACTCACTCGGTAAATTTGGCTTTCGGGCTAAATCGGGCTTCAAAAATATATATACGCCAGGTATATGTCCTCGTGTACTTTCATATATTTGTGTGTTCTTTGTTACTGCGATGCATGTTTGAAGTCTAGCGCGCTGCGTGTGGGAGTGAAGACCTTACACAATACACACTTCAGCTGAATACCAATTCTGGTACTGTTCACTTCCAAGATGCAAGTTTGGACATTTTGGCACATACTACGTCTATGTGAATCGCCATTATTTGGTGCAATTCTTGATAACTGACTTGAATCAGAATAAACGCCATGATAAAAAGAAAAGTCGACAGTTATCGAGTTACTTAAAACGTTAACTGATAACAAGAATTAAACCGTATCAAGCACGTCTTAGTTCTGCTTAGATTTCGTTCAAGTAACTCTAACATTAAGCCTATCTGCTTTGTTGCCATAGATTTTCTGGATATATTCAGATTCAAAGTTTCTGTTTTTTAGTGTCAGTGACATACCGGTATCTCCGCGGAGTTGTTTGAGAAATATTGTAATCAAGATCAGTCTCACGAATGCTATTACTAGGTTTCAACACATCTTAACGGCTTTTCTCAAAGTGGTTTCATTAACCCTTCCGTTAACGTTCTTACATTTTTTAATGTGGCCATATCAATGATAGTGCTTTGTATTGGGGTCCGCAGACGGGAAAGGGGCATTTCCCCCCTGGAAATTGGGACTAAGAAGCAAANATTTCTGGAAAACGAGAAATCAGGAATATAATGCTGATTATTTGGGTTAATNGTTGCAATGACAGTTTGTTNGCCGATATGACACTCACACTGCACAAGAGTCAGGTTCACTGTTTTGGTAACATGCAGATGATGCAGTTATGCGCTTGCTGTTCACTAAATCCGTTTCTTTGCCTGCAGAGGCAGGTTGCGAAACTCGCGAGCGAATTGTTGTACTACTGGCCTTTGTAGCGTAAGAATAACATGGCAACAAATCTTAGAAGATGCAGTTCAAGTTACGGTGGTAGCCGTAACTATTGAACGCAGACACCTTGACAGGTGATGCAGCGAGACGGACTGCTCATATAGCGGTAAGGCACGTAGGTTCAAACCAATGGTGGGCGAATTACGGGTCATATTTTGTGTGGCTCTTTTAGATGAATAGCAATATCTTAAACTGAAAGAGAGTTGTTGCCTCAAATTTAACGTTTGTTTCATTTATCAATGTGTTTACACAAGTTTGTGAAGTTAGTCACCAGCAGTGTTCTCTGTAAGAAAATTTTACATTGAGCAAATGTTTGTTTCAGTGCGCATTCAATTTCACAACCATGTGGACACACAACCAGTGAAACGTTTCGACAGGGCTATGCGTTGTGTATTCGATATCAAATCTGGAATGTTGCAAGTGCGCAAGAATGAGATTTCACTGCGCAAATACTCTGGTAGTTCTGCGCATTTGCGCGCCTTAGAGGGAACACTGGCCACTAGGGAGTCGGCGCGATTTGATAACAACGACAGTGAACCTAAATTGCAAGTTAGGCTACTTTTTCTTCTTTCCCTAAGTTAGGCTAATTTTCTTCCCAGCAGAAAATTAAAATGTTTCAAAGACACACATTGTCAAAAACATTCTGTCAATTTCCCAATGTCTGAATGAGAACCAGGGTGTTTCATGAAGAGGCAAATGCATACCACAAAGTGGAAGAATATTAAAATAAATTGTAACATTACTGGAGGTGTTCCAAGCCAGATTTGACCATTTCCAAGAGTTAAATCCATGCTTTGCATTCCTTGTAAATCCATTCAATGTTAATATGTTGGTGATGGCTGTTCAGTTCGCTAACCGTTTGTTACAAACTTGTCTGCTGCAGAAATTAAACTGACGGAAATGCAAGAAAATCTGGCTCAAAAAAAACTTTTGTCATTGCCACTACACTTAATTTTTTGCGAACGGTTCCAGAAAGTAAATACCCAGATTTTAAAATACTAGTGTATAACTCATTTCTGTGTAAAGCACAACATTATGCTGTGAATTGTTTTCTCTGTAATGAAGTTCGTAAAATCAAACCATCGTGCAACCCTGAAAAATGAACACTTGGGAGAATTAATTTGCACAGTTTTAACAACATACTGTCCAGGTTTTCGGGGACTAGAAAATCAAACAAAAACTTCATACTGACAATTACTGTACGTACATCATTTAATGTAAAACTTGCATTCTTTACCGTATTTGTATTGACACAACAAACTGGTTTTGCGGCTCGCTGGTGTTTTTGATTTTCTGCAAATGACTCTTCCATTGAACAAGTTTGCCCATCCCTGGTTTATACTATGTGTAAAGAAGCATGAGTGAAAAAATAGCATTGCTGCCAACAAAGCGCATTTTCTGCAACAGTGCAACCAATGCTCCCTCAGAACCACCAGACCATTTGCGCAGTGAAATCTCTTCTCGCGCACTTGCAACATTCCAAAACATTGGAAAAGCACGAATACAAGAAGCTACTTGAATTAAATGTGTAGTTTGTTCGTATTTTCATAAGATTTTACACTACTCTAAAAATTCGCAAAGTTTGTAATTCATTTAGAACTCTGCTAACTCAGTCTTAAAATATCCATGCTCACTAAAACAAACATTTGCTCACTTTAAAGTTTTCTTACAAAGAAAACACTGTATGCAACTGTTGCCGTAACGTTGGACATTTTGTTTTCTGTATACGTCATTTTACGTTGCATCTCCAACAACTAGACAAAGATAAGCAAAATGTTGACTGTACCCCCCCTGGAAAACTTTCTGCGGACGCCCATGGTGCTTTGGACCTGATCTACTTTTGCAAAATGCTTGAGCCAATGAAGAAAATGTAAGGAATGGATTATTATGGAACCTTTTTGCAATATTGTAAAATGGGCAAGCATGCAATGGACCCTTGGTCATGGTCCAAAGGTCCTTTAAGTATTGTGGTCCAAATCTCCTTCATCCGGCCATTTTCATGCTGCTGCTAGACGTGCTACTGAAACATTGTTACTTGTTTAATTTGAAAACACTCTGCTGTCATTCCAGACATTAATGTCGCTTCTATTTGCAAACCAAACAACTGACCGAAATCTGTTATCTATCTTTGAATATCACAAAAAGTTCTGACCCTTCAAAATTTACTTTTGCTCCATAAAAATATATTTTCAACAATAACTGCTTAATGACTGGACCAAGGTCCTCTGCATCACTCATGACAAGTTGACGTCTGCTAAGCTTTTTATGCATGATTAGCGAAGCGTTACCATATGTCATTTACGTTAAAGACACCATGGTTCAAAGGTCGTGCATGGCCATAGGTCCCTAATCTCCCCTAGCTACTAAGTTCATCAAAATCTTCTCTGATTTGCTTACCATGGGAGCAGTACGAACTTGCACAAGTAGGCTACTCATAGCAATCTGTTTTCTGATTGACTTTGATTTCTGATTGAAAATAAAACTAAGAAAAGTCACATTTAAAAGTAGCTTTACATGATAAAAACGCTAACAAAACTACTATATTGCTCAAACTCAGAAGAAGCAGCCATGTTTTTATTGTAGGATACTGTTAGACTAACAAATATCTCTTATCTGCAGTATAACCTTAAGCTTTGATCAGTGCGTATAAAACACTATGAAAACGAACAACCACTTCGCGACACGATTCACCAAACGCAGGACGCACCCAACGTGCTTTGGGTATGACGACACTATAGTCGGCAGCGGTTTGACCAACGGCCATATTGATATTCATGGAAACTAGTTGGAAGACCTTGGCGTTATTAACGCAAAATTTGATTAGGTGAATAAAACTAAATTTAATGAATAAGTAAGTCATAAATTGTTGACCAATATTTATGGAACTGATCATATACCGGCAATTGACTCCATGCGTACCACAGTTTGCTGGAGGTCACCTTGGATCTTGAGGCCCTAGGTTAAGCTTACGTAGCCTACTGGTAAATTCGGCCCTGATTACCACTTGACAGTAAGCGTATGCCATGCTAAAGGCAAGGCACGCTATTCGTTGATCATGACACAAGCACCACAATAATATTTGCACTTATGTTACACAAAAACAAAGTTTAGTATGTGGATAACAAAGTTGTCTAACACCACAGCAAAGTGGTCCCAACACAAAGAAAAATATCTATTACGGGTTATAGGATTAGTTTGCCAGACAAGTACTATACTTTGTTGCCTTGTTAAGCACAAAATGGATTGCTGGGTAAACTTCCAAACAACTTCGAAATGTCATTAAGCATATGTTTCTACAAAAATTGTGACTTTCCGTGATTGGACTACTATTTTTAGCAGAAAAACTTTCGTCTGTTATACACTGTATACTCCATAGAAACTATTTTTGTTCCACTGCAGAAAAAACAGTCAAGAAACATGAGAAAAATCGGACAGCACCTCCGTCACTCCCGAGAAGCAAAACCAGAACAAGTTCAACAGTTTTTATTCAAAAGCAGAAGGGCTTTCATGAACAAACTGGCGATCAAGGTGCCATGCGTTTTATCAATTTTAAACGATTCCAAAACTAGTGCAAAATTAAAAACACTCTGTTACACCATTAGCTAACACTTTTGTGCAGCAGTAGAGGTTGTTAAGCTGACATAAAATGTCTAGTTCGGTTCATATCGCATAAACTTAACTTCGTGAAGTTCCAAAAATTGCCACGTGACCATTCATCTACAGAGGCTAATTTGTTAGTAAACTTGAATATTTGGGGGAGCGCTCGGCATTCAAGGATTTTCGCCAAAAAGAGCGCGTGTGTATTTAACTATGTTTGCACAAAATACCAATGATTTTCATAACTGTCGAATCAAGAGGGATTAGTGAAACTCTCCCATCGAAGCAGTTATCGCACCCTTTGTAACGTTGACCTTTTCTGAAGAAGCTTCGTTGTTGTGAACATGTTACGCACTCCCACACAGCATAGACTACAACAAAAGTTAACCAGGTTGTTTTACGGAGGATAAATGTTACTACAGTCTTTCTTGAGACGGATGTTATCCGCCAAGATAGACTGATCTACCCACTTGGCCACATCATTACGGGGTAAACTTTGCGCATGTCATCAGATCTTCATATGCAAATGCAGTCCATGCATTACATTAAGTTTACAGAAAAGGGCAGTTGCAGATTTCATATGCAAAGCACAAAGCTGGGAATATGGAGGTGGCAACCAGAAAAACAAGCCTATTAAAAGTTCTAGATTTAATAGAAGTTATTAACGTGATACATTCTCGCACAAAATGGGGTGAATTTTTATTTGGGGTCGTTTACCAACCAGCCTAGAGTAACGACGAATCTGCTTCACCTGTCTTCCTTGCGAAATGGTTGAAGGAACTAGCCCTTTATACCATATGGCTTTGAGTGTTTATTTGGTTTGTCTTACTAGTGTTTCCTTCAGAGGCGAATTTTAATTTTCGGGGCCCTAGGCTATTTTAAATTGGGGGCCCTTCTGGAAGGCAGAGGTGGCCGCAGTCACATTTTCAGACTCCAAATCCGCTCCCCAATTTGGGGGGGACGATAAGAAATTTTTGCCCGAATTCCTCCAAATTTACCCGAAAAATTATTGCGACAAACTTCTCCCTACAAGTTTTCTGCAGCTGTTGGTGCATTATATTTTCCTATACCATGTTGCCATAGACTTGGTAATAGAAAACTTGTCACTTGAAATTTGTTTCTTAATAACCCAACTGAAAAGAGGTATGCTAGGCTGTGCAAGAACATTGTCCAAAGCCAACTACCTCAGTGCTCTGAGAGCACCTGCCACACAGGTCTGAGGTTTGGAGTTCCATTCACAGCTGAGCTGCAGCTGTCAGTAAGGAACCTCACACCTGAGGTAGGCTCAAAGTTGCTTCTCTCTCCAAAGACACATATGTGATATACAGTCAGGCGAGTAGCCAGGGAGGCAATGGGGCAATTGCCCGTCCCCCAATTCCAAAAGTTGCATCAAAAATTTTCAAATTAAAATAAAGGTTTTCATGTGTAAGCCGAAGAAATACTTTAGTTCAGTGCAACTCAACGCAACTGCTTGAGGAGCCTATACTACTTCGGCTTTTAGTCGAACCTGATCAAAGCGGTATGGTTTGCCAATTGTCCGTGATTAATCAAACGTTGTGTATAGTGTGTTAGGAAATTCATATCGTGGCTTCATTTCAATANCATCGCAATAATCCTCTCTGATAACTCTGGCATGCTGCAAAAATGTNTAACTTACCCTTGTCTGCGGCATCAGCCGTATAGCCTNAAATCAGTGATCGACAAACTTTCGTTATGGTAGCCCAAAACGCTCTTTCGGTCGCAATTAAAGGCCCGTACTAATTTTTAAGGCCTAATTTCAAACTTATGCTCGATTCAGTTACCTCTTATATAACAACGGTATGTTAATGTCATAAACTGTAAAATGCCAAAAATAATGCTTAGTTAACGTCAAACAATCAATGTTCTATAGTTCTTACAGTAACCTACGATTAAGCGCACGGAAACCGGAACAGGATTGTAGCTTTTAGGTATCATGACGCGCGGCCCAGTGAAAAGTGCAGTTTTTAAAACTAAATTCGTGAATATGGCTGTAATATACGCTTTATGTTCCTTGAAACTGAAACTTTGGCTAAGAAGCAATCCAGTTCCAAAGTCTTTTTTATTGCGTAATTGGGCCATAGGCACTGTTTAGCAACAATAGCATTCATTCTAGGTATTTATTTGTGATGATTAAGCATGTACTGCGACGGTTCAATCACAACTGTGTTAACTCTTTCATCAATGATTTCACATTACCTCGCCGGCGAGTACACAAACAGTTTTGTCAAGTAATCAGAGTCCGACCTGCACATAGTCTCAACGCGTTGCAACTGTCATCTGATGTTAATTTCTATTCTATCCTACAGTAAATTTGAAATCATTCAGCTGCAACCGGGAGTCAGCAGCCAAATCTAACGTTAGTAACAGATGCTTTTATTTTGTCATGGCTGAAGGTATTGACACAGTCATTGCTTATAGATAGCTTGCAATCTGCTTTCTTGATGAAGCGCATGTGATTGAAATGAAACGAAATTAAATTTTACAGTCGATGAATCTTTTTATTTGAACACTGCATGATATTCAACCACTTACGCCAGAATGGCTAGATCAGCGGGTTACCAAACTTTTTTGGGCGTGACCCAAATCTAAGTTTGGTGAACACCTCGCGACCCAAGCTTCAAACAACATAAGAAGAAAATAATTACTGGGTGATTTTTGGAAGTACTGTAAGTTGCTTAGGTCGTTTTTAATGTCAGAAAACTACTCTTTTCTCAAGTACCTACCCTAAAGACAAACAAAGACAATCAGTTGTAACGTTGAAAACACACAACTCAGGTTGGGATCGCCTCGGCGCGGCCCACTTTTGACCCTTCGCCACGCTCGTTTGGGTGTCGACTCATTCTTTGAGATCCACTGGACTAGACCAACTAACCAGCTGCGGTGACAAGCATTTTGTTAGCTTTAGTGCAGAGCCGTGGCTATCAGTGATTGCGGCTTCGTTTTCGCAAATACACAACATTTTCCCACTTTGTGTAGACTGAGTGGATCAAACATGTGCAAGTTTGGTTAGAAGACACGTGTAACTTTACCAATTTGCAATACTGTTCTTTATCACATTTGTGAATTCCAAATAGCTAGCTAAATACCTAATCGTTTTTTGGAAGCAAGCTTAGTGCATTTAGCGTACAAAAATGCTACCGCAGTCGCATTTCATAGCGTTTAATGACATAAAATCCAAACATTTTTCAAACGCGTTGAAGGACTCTAACCGTTACGTTATCAGCTGCATACGTCACAGTTGCTCAAGCATTGACATGATCCACGTCTTATATGTGCGCTAGTTTTGTAGACCTACTACGGGAGTTGGTGTCTTAGAATTTAGAGCAAAGTCGCTACTCAGCTTCGATTTGACGTGTGTCGGTGCATATAAGAAGCGTGTAAATATAAAAATGTAATCGCAATGGCGTCCACGATAAATTCTTGCTCAACTGCAATAATGGCTGCAAAAAGCATATTGCAGATCGTGCTGCGTATCATCGATATTTTCACAAGCGCTTTTGCAAGAAAGTTTTACGAACAATTGGTGGCTTTCACCCAAAGTAGAAGCTTCGAACTTTACTAAGAATAAACTTTCAAAACTTGTCAATTTAATGAAAATACACTTTCTATTTTAGGGCTTAAATCGGAACATAATTATCAGAAAAAAAACGCCAGAAAAACGCACGTTTTGTGGATGACGCTTCAAAAACCAGGGGCTTTAAACATTTCAATGTTAAGACTTCATTGTGGTTTGCCCCCCCCTATAAAAATGTCTGGCTACGCGCCTGTATACAGTACGCGGTATGTATCATAGGCTACATGGTCGTGGGAACGATGTTTCCAGGGGGGTCGATAGTGGTAAAATCTTCTTTTGACCAACTCGAAACTAAAAGAAAAACATTTTTCTACTAAAAAATGAGTAGGAAATATCAAATTCCAGGGAACCAAGGTCCACCTGCACCCATCTTCCGGCGCCTATGGTATCATATTATTTATAGTATGACTATGCCGTGATTCGCAC
>JGI24158J21664_10004686_pt1 | contig 17642 bp, 12 predicted proteins | sample Ectturendosymbi3_FD_21664 | JGI IMG/M metagenome (IMG submission 21664)
ATACGCGTTTTCTGGAAACTCTGACAAATGCTATTGATAAACTTTCCTCACCAGTAAGCAACCTGAAGTTTTCGATGTATGCGTTTTTTACAAAAATCAAAGCAAATTTTTACCGCTGACTCGGTAAAAATTCCCCGTATTCCCATATTTGTTATTTAAGCTGTTTAAGTAAAATCTAAATCTTTGATCTTTCGTTATTTTTGAGTTTTATATCACTACTACAAAACCATCACCAGTTTCCATGAAACAAGTTAAAAAACGCAAAGACTATATTCAAAAATTGCTTCGTTTGGAAAGTGTAACTAACCAGAATAATCCTTTTGAATTTGTTCGTTTAAAATGTCTTGAATTCGTTATGTTTGCAGATGGTGTTCCTTTTTACACAGTCTTTTTCGGCCTGTATCCAGTCGAAATTTTGTCTGCCTGACATGGTCTATTGTGTTTCAATAAACATTCTAACTAAACCTTTAACAACGCATCAGTTTGCATGTGGCTGCTACAAAATAATTACGATATTATTTTGAGTATATTGTACCTTTACGTTACTACTTTGAAACATACTGGAAGATGGCATTGCAAATCAACATGGTGTGAAAAGTGGTGTACCTGTCACTCCACAAGCTTAGAGTATAGGATTCCAAATCCACCGAACAAATACAGTTTTGTGCAGAAATACGTTCTGCCGTCGCATCCAGCAACGCATTCCACAATTCTTTTATCCTTGCGGAGTGCAAGGACGTTAAATAAACGTCATAGAAAGAAATCACCTTGAAATCAAATAATTTTCAATGTCTATTATTAAGCGTCACCTCAATGAAAGGAGCTAAATATAAACAAAACGGCGAGACCGTATTGTTTCCACTGCGCATGCTATTGTAGTTATGTAGTGTTCGATCAAGATATGTTGATCGGCATATTTTGAAACGTGTTTAAACAAACTCTTGAGTTCAAGTTCCATGTCTTTGGTACACGCAAAGCGGAAGTGCTAAACAGCCTTATAACTAAAATCATGGCCAAAGAAAACAATACGAACGACATACTGCTAACGTTTCTATAACTCCTGTTATTAAAACGTTTTCAATATGTCGTTGATATCGTTTACGTTGGCCGCGATTTTCATCATAAAATTTTTCATGTCGCTTTACATCAGGTTCTTTTTCTGACATCACCACCATCAACGCCATTGTCGATTTGATTTTTTTAATCCGCAGTTTGTCTCAGTACAGAAATGCGGGGGTAACAACGCGTTTGTGGAATGCTTATCGAGGGTCGCCGAAACTTACCGAGCATCAACGAACTTAACCATTTACTTACTAAGAAGAAACCAGGCTGGGTTGATCAGCGATATCGCTCGCATCGCTTGGCGAATTCGGAAGGCAGCCTGCATCAACGAATAAAAAGCTCAAAAAACAACACTCCTTTATGCAGCTGTCCCGTCTGAAATGTTTGAAACAGAAAAGTATGTTTCGTTGGAAATGCGATCTTTGATCAGTGTTTCAAAAACGCTTGTAAACGTTTTCAGATGAAAAGTTTAGATCTAACCAAGAACGAGATCACCAGCGAAGGCTTTCGACAATTGTCACAATGCATCCACAACATACAAACTCTTGTTTTGATTGGCTGTGGTGTAACTGGTGATGACGTCGACGTTCTAGCAAACGGTATTGAGAAACGCGACACACCGGTAAGGAGAAAGGGAACGTTTTTGACATGTATATGCGTTCTATCGTTTGAGCAAGTGGTTGNCAGTCTTTTTCGGACTCTTGTCACATAATTCATAGTTTTGGCACCTGCATCCAGCAGACGTAATCTCAAAGCACTCACCTAAGGCTATTTACAAGGGAGTAACTGTGCATTTAGTTCGTACTACTGATGTAAAATTGGCGAAAAGCAGCTGCACCGTTGCTGGTGCGGCATCCCGACTTGGAACCACTGTCGAACCCAGACCTGCACAGCATACGGCCCGCAGGTCACATGCTGCCCTCGAGAGCTTTCTTTATTGCAGAAAATGTTGCGAAAGTCGAACTTTGGTAAGGAAATTGTCATTCCAGACTTTCTTTCGAACCACCAAGAAATCTCTACATCGACACGAAATAGACTTTTTGCTGCCCGCCACAAATTTATGTTGATCAATTTTGCCCTTCGAGCTTCATGAGTTGTGCAGGCCTGGTATATCCATCTGTGTACCGCAATCCAACAAGCTAAGGCACTGCTTTTAAAACTGGGTGCTGTTTGTCATGAAACATTGAAAATATTGCTGTCAGTTACTCTGGTTGCAATCGTTAACATCGTTCATTTAGCTTCTAAACATGACGCGCTTTTATTGAACTGCATTCCACATTTTCAAACTGAATAGCCCATGTTCGATTGCTTGCATGTGAGGAAATCGCCCCTGCCTCACATGCAGCTCACGGCCAAGTGCTTTACCAACTTCATTTCATTTGGCATAGCATCGATGTGTGCTTTTCTTGCAGATGAAACGTATAAACTTGGGAGAAAATCAAATTGGACCAGACGGTGTGCAAAACTTGTCAAAATGCATGCACAACATTAGTTCCTTACAAATCTTAGACGCCTTGCTATCGAGCGATGACATCGGAGTATTAACGTCACAAATAGTGAAATCAAATATTTCGGTATGCTTTCAACAAACATAAACAATGAGATAAAAGTACGCTGGTGATTTTGCAACCTTTCTTTATAGCGAAGAAGACAGATGCCTGAGGAGCCATTTCTTCTATCTTTTTCTGCGTCGTTTTGCCGCACACATTCTATAGATAACGCTAAAATGGTGGAAATCGCGTATGATGCGTTTCATTGTCCATTGAACCAATACCATAATGCCAAGCACGAAATTGAATACGCATAAATGTACTGCTTTTAAGGTCTTCAGTGCTGCCCTAGCTGTACGCCAGTCTGAAAGATGATGTTTAGCATGGTTTCTGCAATCTACTACACTTTAAAACAATATTTGTTGCATATGAACTTGCTGGACGTCAGTCGCAACCGGATTGATGCTGTTGGTGCAGAGCACCTAAGTCAATGTGTACCGAACTTGAAACACTTGTGGATGCAAAAATGCAACTTGAATGCATCGAATATTGAGATTATTTCCAACGAAATTCTGAAAAGAAGCACGCCAGTGAGAAAGCAGATCATGAAAATGTGTTCTTGTATTCTTGTTAGCGTTTCACTTTATGCAAAATTTAGTAATTTGAAATTCGAACAGTTTGACCCAAGGTTTGACACTACTGTAATGTGTTTGTTAGATGGAAACTTTACTCTTGTCAGCAAATAACCTGGGCGACAACGGAGCCAAGGCTATCAGTCGTTGTCTGCAGAAAATCAAAACCCTGACAATTTCGCAGTGCAATCTATCAGAAGAAGGCGTCACGTGCTTAAGAATGGCGAATGCAAACATTGATCAAGTAATATTTTCAAAGTCTCTTTCTCTTTGTAATATATTTACTGATTACGTGTTTGACAGAAAATCATAATCCTGATATTCACAATGGACAATATTTCATTCCTTGGTATATTTACATAACATGGTTATTATTAGTTCTAAAACTTGTCACCACTTCTAATTTGCAACGGAAAGCCTTCTGTAAAGTTTAGTTTTGTGGGTGACCTCTACAAGTGGGTTGGTTACAAATGTAACAATTCTTCAAGTTTATTCCTGATATTGAAAATGGGTCCAATATTTTCATACAGTTTCAAGGTGTTTCAACATAATCAGTAGAATACTAGAATAAACATGGTGATAAATTTATCAACGGTTAACGAAATATTCGATTTCCAGGAATCTTGTTTTCCCACTCTACGAAGTTCGACAATTGAATTTTTTTTACATTCACCAAAACTTTCTTGAAAATATGTTTTTTGATACCTTTTTAAAAGTCAAAGTGTAAAAGTTAAAGAGGTTTTGAATTTGGCAATTTTTTATTAAAATGCGCAGATTTGCTGGAGATACACTTTGAAATTGTGATGTGATCGCCAAGATTTCTCTAAACACCGATATCACCGGCTACTGAAAAATGCTTGCACTTAGCCTTTGAAGTAGACTTCATTATTTTATAAATTAAGAGTAAAACCATGTAGCTAGGATGACGTCAGTCGTGCGCATTGGAACTAATCTTGCAAGTTATTGCACAAAACCTTTGCCATAGGTATAACATTGGTATACATTTTCTCTCTCAAATGACGTAAAATTTTGTTATGTATTTTGTGTAGAATCCTTGCAAAATACTTGGCCTACAATTGCAACGGAAAGAACGGAGGAAACCTTGAAGAAATAGCATAAGAGGGAGCAATCTGTACAATGTGAAAGAACATTCGAATGTCTTTCTTTCGCTGTCTAACGATAGCGTCATTGGACTGTGTGTAATGATTGCTTGGTTCACTTTGTGGACAAAGGCTCCATTCACAAATATATCAGAGGCATGAGTCTGAATGCGCTAATTGGATAAACTACAAAATTAGCGTATTGTCCAGAGCTTAGATTACTCTTCTTGGATAAACACGAGGAAAACTTCATTCTGCATGGAAACAAAATTATTTACATAATTTACTTTCAACAAAAGACGGAAAACGTCCTATCTGTGTAGCTCAGAACACTGCATTTTTAATCCATGATTGTAAGATGCAAACCAGAGCAATTAATTGAAAGAAACCGATTACTGCTTATCATTGGCTAACACATTACCAAGACTCAAACACTATCTTCCGCACTGGCATTTTGACATTTCTGAACCTCTACAACCGACTTAAGATGATAAAACATTTATATATCTTGTTTAAACAAAAATATTGCAACAAAGCTTTACAAATGTTTTTATTGCAAAAGATCTTAAACAAAATGTAAGCATTTTTATGAATAAATAGATTCAAATTAAAGAATTTCCCGAAATGCTGTTCGATTCAGGCAATAGCTGTTTCGCACATAATGCATCTCATCAGGAGCATCGCGTCGCGTATCGCTAACGCTATGCACAGGTTCCTGGTTGAAAGCAGCAGCGACAAAGTTCTACGTGGTGGACAACCTTAACATTACAAAATTTTTTATATTTCCTTTGAAAAAAACAAAAACAAAATGGTTTAAGAAAATGTTTTTTCTAAACGTTGTTTTACTGTTTTTGATGTAATTCCAGCCAGCTTTTTCTGCCGATAATTGTCAAATCGCTAGATCACTGTGAAATATTACCTCCTTTCAGTCCTACTCAAATTCTTTACTTGTTTCGTGATTTCGGTATTTACTATTTTTTCTTTACTTTTTCTCTAATGCGTTTACCCTTGTTACTGCAGTTTCAAAAGCATGGGGTTCATGGTGTATGGCGGGACGATATTTTAGGAAAAAATTTTTCTTTTTATTTCACATATTTGTGCGGCACAGGATAATGACAAGCTTGGTTCTGAGGCAGTATATGGCGTGTTGTGAGTCTCAATGTAAACTTGCCTGATAATTTATTGCGTTTACCAGCTTTGCTAAAAATGCTGGGTGTTTTATTTCTCCACCAATACTTTTCAAAGCAATCTTAACTTTTCGCGGAAGTACTCAGATCTTGTTGCTGGTGTAGCGGACACGTGAAGCTCGGCTACCGCCTTTCTCGCTGTGTTTGCATCGTAGTTTAACCGTTTTTCCGCCTCCCGGCGGCCTGGCTGAGTCGTTTTGCTCAATTTTCCGCCAACATGCGCTGGGTCAACTTCGCCTTGTGCATCATTTTTCTATTCGTTTTTTNTTTGCGCATCTTCCCGACCATTTTGACATACGCGTCGGTCCGTCGCCGTGTCGGTCCGTCGCATTCGTGTCGGTCCGTCGCATGTGCGTCGGTCCGTCGCCCTGTGCAGTGTCAGGTTTCCGTAACCTATCTACGTCGTTTTCGCCACGGGGGGACGCACTCCAGCAGCGGACACTGGTTTCTGCCCGCAGCTCGGTTTCTGAAATCGCAGCGCAAATCACTGCATCGAATGCACCTCGCGCGCGATGGCGCAAAACGCCCTATATACGAGCGTCAACTCGTGAGGAGGTGAGAACCAGTATCATCGTTGATTTCGAGACGTTCTTGAGCGAAAACCCTCGTCGCCTGCACTGGAGAAATTCGTGTTCATGGCACCAAGAATGAAGAACTTATAAGTATGGAGAAATTTTTCAGATAGGACCGTTTATTATCTTTATTATCTAAAAAATAACAAACTGCCAGTTTCAGGAATGCCACAAACACCACGAGACAAAAAAAGCCGACAAGCAGTGTTCCCTAGTCTAACTTTAGGATTTACTTGAGCGCACGAAAATCTGAAAATATTTGTGAGCACAGTTGTTGCTGCAATGCTCAATCGCAGCAGTCGCTGGGATATCGAATATCTCTAACATCTCGTGTTGCTGACAAAGTTGGTCAAGTTTGTTGCAACTTTAGACCGTCTGCGACTTTCGAAACCAGTCTGTATGTATCCTTGACCACTCAATGCTTTTATCACACGGGCTCGAAATATTTTCAGTGCTTGCATTCCTTTTTCGTCCGCAGTTGAGCGTGTCAAAATATTTTTGATTCAATCATGTGGAAAACATATACATCTCATGTTTTGCGGTAAAGTTCAGACTTTGCGTCTATTTTATGGACTTTGCAAACTCACGGTGTCTGACTGACTGGTTCCTAGAAGCCTTTGCTCTGAAATGATTCGCAATTTACCGTTTTACGCTTTAATCGCATTTGTTCGGTACGGAAGTTAAAGACTAGTATACTTTGGAGCCCATTACTTCTGTTGTAGCGCGCCACAGATGCTGGGAGGCTGGTTTCGTATCACGGTTGGGTCATCCTGAAGACTGGAACTTGTGGCCTGACCAGTCTCGTGCTCGGTTATGGGTGGGCGCAAGGAAAAGCTTCACACGCTGTGCAGAGCAAGCGGAAATGAGCTCCCGCAGACTACTGTTGACACTCCAAAGGAAATACAAAGCGAACATAATGAAACTATTTTTCTTTTAGTTCTTTCTAGAGTCTCTGAATGCCCACACGCTTAGAAGACGTGTTATAGGCATGGATAAAAGTATTTGAAAAACTTGGGACAGATTCACAGCATATTCCGACATATGTTAAATACGTTTGGTGATTGTGTTGTTGCGGGTAACCTCTGAGATATATTGTGGGCTCAATTACGTATTTCTAATCAACAGTGCCTCCAGTTGCAATCAATGGTGCGTGACGTGCCTTTTGAATGCAGTGTTTCAAGCGACTGCTATTGCGTCCTTAAAAGTGACAAAAATTATGCAGAGAAACGTGCGCTATCAAACTTGATTTCTAATTTGCCAGCCTGCCCTTTTTAACAATCTTACAGTTGTTAATTGAAAAAACTGTATTTTGAGCTTTGCGTGGAAAAAAATGCGAATGAAAATTTTGTTAAGATAAACCAAAAGTCGATTAAAGGTCAAATCACAGCTTACATTCGTGTGCGAAATCAAGCTTTGTGCGCAACGTCCTGCACTGAAAGTCTGAAAATCATTGTAATAAATGAATACAATTCACTACAAGCACCTACAGTAGTAGTGTGGCTTCTGGTGTTTTTTTATTACTTGCGCTGGTTCAACTTGATTCATTTCTTTCCGGGAATTTTGCCGCGAGGGCCAGAGACCCCGCTACACCGCTCTTTTAACCTAATAAAGTTTCATTGATTCTATGACATTATATAATCGTCATCAGAAAAACTTTGCTACATGCCTTTGTGATGATGTTGGCGTACTTTGTGACGCAATAAACGTCTTAAGCTTTTATGCGCTCTTGATACGGTCTTATAGATTATTGCAACCAGAGCCGGAGGAAGGGCCCCTCATACCCCCGGCCCGGGGGCGGGCAAAAAGGGGGCCCCCAAATCTGACTGAGTACCTTTGTTACGGCATGTAGAGACACCAGAACTGAACTCACCAAGAACTTGTTTCACACATTTTATCTTTCAGTATTCAGATTTATCTAATACGTCAAAGAAATTGATCTTCACACGACCCGTAACTTCCTAAAGCCAATCATTGCCAAATGCATTGTGAATAGCGTCGTTGTCAGCATTTGCCTTGGTAAGTTGGCTGTTGTTCAGGTAACGTTGCTGAATCCATGTTGATTGTAAGAATTTTTAGTATAGCCAAGTAAAAAATTATTCAGGAAAATTAAGTGTTGACCAGTTGCGTAGCTAGAGGTTTTATCCATAGGATGGGAAACGTATAGCTCAAAGAGGCCCACTGGTCATCGTAGGGGCCCCCTCGTCAACATTAAGAAAAAAGTTTATAAATAAAAGTGTATCCGGATGTGGATATCTGTATACTGTACTAAAACTCGATATTACCCGAAAACAACAGCCCAAAAACTTCCGAAAAACGCGTAAAACAACAACGTACTGAAAACCAACAAGAATACTGCATACCGAAGTACAAATAAAATAAGGGGTCAATTTTTTATTTAACTTGTTAGGGGGACGGTTCGAGCCTTTGTAGCCCCGTCAGTCACACCACTGTTGTAGACCTGGGTTGTATCCTTTCACTATACAATATAGAATAACCGGTATACAATCATATAAAATTGTATTCGTAGCCCGCGCCTGTAACATCCAGCCTATCTTACATCAGAGTTGTCCAATGAAAACTTGAAACTTTACACCAATGAGAAATCCAGTTATTTAACGAATAACGCTGTGCCTAGGGGTGGGCCTCGACCCAATTGTGGGCTGTTCAGCACTTTTTTATACACACTTTTTACTGGGTTTGCTGCACCGGTTGTGTGGGCTCAAACATAGGCTACTGTAATAACAATATCGATACAAGGTTAAGTGTTTGACGTTAATAGGGCATTGACGTTGTCATTATAGGGTTTATTACATTAACCTAGCATTGCTATGTTACAGACAACTGAATACAACATAAGTTTGAAATTGGGCCTTCAAAAAAGCATGGGTCTTTAATTACGGCTGAAAGGGCAAGGGCGTCAAAACGGTCATTCGCCCCTCCTTTTGGAAATTGGGACTAAGAACCAAAAATTACTAGTAGCCTAAGCCTGAAGTCAGGAGTGCAATTCCGATTGTATTGATTTAGTTCTTGCTTTGACATTTTATTTGCCGGTATAACACTCACAGTGCACAAGAAACAGGTTCGCTGTTCTGGTTTGCGTAGTAATGAGTTTGCAGTTCACTCATGTCCGCTGCTTTGCCTGTCTGCGGAGGCAAGTTGCGAAACTTGCGTGCAGATTGTTCTATTGCGGGACTTTATTGCGAAACAATAACATGGTAACGAATCTTCAGGTACTCACTGTGTGTTTTGCCGCATGCAAGTGTTGAACGCAAGTAATGCAGGGAGACAGTGAGTTCTAATAGTGGATAGCCACATACTTTTATAGCCTACTGTGCAAAAAGAAGAATCATATCTTTGAAAAATCCATTGTTAGTGTGAGACTGAACGCTTGCCCGGTTTGTTTGGATGAGCGTTCATCGTGAAAAAGTGAGCAAAGACAAGCAAGGATTTATTGAAAGGGTGTTTGATTGCTTTGGGCGGGATCTTAGACGTTTGTAGTTCCTGTTTCTAAGTGATGCTGGCAAGTCTTTCTAGGTAAAATAAAGATATATTTGTGGTTTTGTTAAAGACCATGGCAATTTACTTCTTTGTAAAAAAGTACCCTGCTTAAAATCTGCAGATAATCTATTTTGTAACACATCTATATAGGCCTACCTGGCTATTGCTGCCAACGAAGCGAATTTTTTGTTTGTGACTACTGGCGTAAAATGGAGCAATTTCTTTTTGTGTAGAAAGGGGCAAAGAGCTTTGTGAACGTCCGTTTCATTGCATTGTCAGCAACCTGAAAGGTATAAGCAAAATGTCGATGTTTCCCCCTGGAAAAATTACTGCGGATACCCATTAGAAAGGGGTCTTGGGGTCATTCTAATGAAAGCTTGCCGATCACTGCTGTACGCAATACTGCTGAACGGAGCTTCAGCAAGTTGAGGCTAAAAAAAACACAGAGGTGGGCAACCGCTACTCTATTAATAGCGTCGCTCCCGCTACTTCTTAAATTCAATAGCGGCGCTACCACACCCCTTCCTGAATAAAAATAGTAGCGAGCTACCGCTACCGCTATTCGCTACCGCTCCTTTTGCTGCACTTTGAAAAAATGTTTTGGTGTTGTTTTACTGACGTAGTATGTAGTTTGAAAAACCTAACCTTGAAATGTTTTGTTGAAAAAAATTGTTGAAGAAAAAACGTGATCTGAAAAAATAGTCATTGAACAGTTATGATACAGGAAAAGTTATTTTACAGTGCATGCGCATACAAATGAAACACAGAACGCAGAAACGTCCATAGAGTGCTCATCAACGCAATTCCCGCTCATTGTGCACAATACTGAAGAAAATGGCAAAGCAGTAAAAGATCAAAACTGTTTTTCACAGAGTTTAATGCGCGTGTAAATTGAATTAGGCCCGCAACCAGGATGGGTGACAAACCGGGCAATCAAAGACTCCCACGAAATTTTTATGCATTATTTTAGATTTTTTAAAAATGTTATGTTGATCTATGTTTCATGTGAGACCTACTGACAGGCCCGTAACTAAGGTAACTAAGGGGGCGCAGGAGGGCCTCGCCCTTCTGGAAAATTATACATCCCCCTTGGAAAATGTGTTGGACATAGTTAAAATCTATTGGACATAGTTAAAAAAATTACGGCCTTTCTCAGAAAACTCTTCGCCACCCCTGGTGTCCAAAGCTGGTTACGGGCCTATGATTACTGACTACATGTATTTTAAGCTGAGGTCCTTGTTTCTGCATGGTTCTGTTTATTCGCGATAGTAGTTTTGTGCAGAAAGTAGTTTATATAGCCTGCGTGCAAAGATTGGTCATTTAGATATTCGAGAGCGAATTGACCAACCACAGTTTCCTTAACATTCCAGCTTTTGAAAGTGCAGCCTAAGTGTTGAATGCTTTAGCTTGAAAGGTGTGGAATGTGCATTAAGCAGCCGGCATCAGCTCAAAAAATAACCCTTCTAACATTAACAATTGAAAGCTCTCCACTTACTATAAAAGCTTACGGGTCTGCTTTTATCGTTTTGCGATGACTTTAACTTGCGCATATCTGCAGGCCTATTCAAGTTGCGGATCTCCACAAAAGTGGCAAGCAAGCGAATCAATCAAGCAAATTTTTTATAGGACGTCGAGTTCACGTACCACTGCGCATCCGCAGTACTGAAATCTTATTCGTATGAAATCTCCTATCAAAGATTAATTTTTTTATATTATAAAAATAAATTTTCTTATAGGTATATTCAATGACCATTCGTACTTTTTCGCAATATGTGAAAAATGTTTGCATGAAAATATGTGAAAAAACACTAAGAACCACACAGAATTTATTTAACAACTGAGGAAAATCAAATCCAAGCGGTAAGAAAACAGCTCTTTTCTTGTGCGACGTTGTAGCATCCAAAGTTTGGTGTTACATTCAGGCAACAGTCACATGCAAAATGTTGTTTGCGGCTTAGTTTTAGCAAGATCGTGATGACAAAAGAAATCAATCACTTGACGTTTGGTATGGCTATGTCAGGTAAGAATGTTAATCAAAGAAAAATTTTTTCAACACCAACTCTGCTTGTTTAGCCCAGGCGATTGCCACTTGCAAAAAATGGCATCATGCAATTTTACCTGAACACATGGAGGCAGATAAAATTTCAGCGAAATTGCAATGATGAAAAAAGCCCAACTACCTGACAATTGGTAGGGCTGTGTCAGGTTTAAACGTAGATGAAACCAAATTTTCGTCAACGATAACTTTGTGTGTAGAGTTAAAAGAACGAAAATTAAACAGTTAGATTTGTTGAGTTAAATTATGTTCAAGCAAACCCACGATAATACGTTTAACGCGAAGTGATTCATCAGTCATCTCAAAGAGAACACTTTCCTGTAGTTTCCCCAAACGTTTGGTTTTCAAAACGGGGGGGTAGGAGATTGAGCGGACGCGCTGTAACATGCTTGGAAACCTAAACCCTCAAGTGACCGGGAATTGTGATTTGGCAACGTCCACAGATTATGCGAACTTTTTCAGCAGTTATCATTGATGTTGAAAACTAAAAAATTATTGTGAAGCAATAAACATAGCGATTGTACGCACAACGCGAGTTTTACAGTAGAAAAAACATTTGGTGTTTGGCAAAGTAGCCTTATTTTGTTTTTTTGAACAGCAGAACGTTGAATGAGTAGCAGAAAACAAAAATAATGCGCTTTCGGTGCCTCGTTTCGTGAAAATGTAAAATTCTTCAACGAAAATAGTTTCACACAGGAGACAGATTTTTTAGTGAGTAGGAAAAATTACTGATTTGCAATTGGAGTACCAGGGAATGTCACAAATTACGTCCCATGTCTACCTTTCACAACACAAAGTAAAGCAGATGCTTCGAAATGTTTCAAGTGAAGAAAGGGGAGAGCAAAAAAATATATTGGTGAGTCATTTCAGGAAAATGTGTGCAAGACAAATATCAAAAATACAACTTCATCCGCGAAGATTGCAAAGCAAAGTGCACAAAAACTGGAAAGTTGGTGCAAAACGTTGAAAGCGTGACAACTTCAACATTTGAAAGTAAATTTGTTCTGCGTATTGTATTCATTGCAAAGGCTTGATGCTGGAAGTCCAGTATTGGTTGATACATTACAATAAACATGAGGAGATGTTTCGGTACAAAAATGACCGTCACTATTTAGTAGGTTTGCTTACAAGCAGTGCAACATTTGGAATACAAAGAAGCTTTGCTTTCTACGCACATTTATGCTAAGCGGTAAAAAATTTTTCATTTTCAACTCGGTCGGTTTTGAAGAGCGTTTTCCAAGGTGCTTAGGTATATAACAGCTTCGTTGCAAGTAGGAGGGTAGCCCAGCGAGACCGTTGAATCGTAACATTGTTTCAAAAACATTTCGATTTGGGCAAAACACGTAGCGCAACAACTGATTATGTTACTTGAAAAGCAACAGTGGATGTCTGTAATCACATAGATTATGTTGCACGCGATTGACATCGCTTAGACCAGCGGTTCCCAAGCTTTTTTGAGGCAAAACTTGCCTGTAACAATATGAAGATAAGCATAGAAAGTGACGCGTTGCTGAAAAAAACACATCGGGTTTTCACTGATTTACATCAGACTAGTTAGCGAGTGATTGAATAGCAAGTGACTGCAAAATTCTTTAAGGAAAGCATTTGTGGTACATCAACGGATGTAAATTCTCGGGGACATTTGGGGATCCCTTTAGTGTATTGAATNTGTCGCATTAAAAGCATCTGTTTGATGTCCAATGTTTGAAAATCTGTTTGATNCNTTTTTGATACATTCCTCTCTTTACTCATTTTGCAACTTTTTATTCCTCCCCTATGGAACGTTCATTCCTCCCCTGTTTGGGTTTGTAGGATAATTACCCACAATTGGAACAATGGTCATTATTGACAACATTAACTTGATTAAAGCGCGACAAAAACTATTTGATATCAAATAATTGCACTAAGTTTGTCAACAAAAACTTGTGATAGTCACAAATACAAAGTGATACAACTAATTGAAAGAGTTAATTTCAACTTAAAAAAGTAGAACAACACTTACAATGAATAGGTAGCTTAGCCACCAAGTGGAAATTCCTCCCCTAAACTGAAGAAATTCCTTCCGGCTGGGAATAACTGGCTTAGACAACCTGGCGATTTTTATTCAAGGTTGGTGTGCATTTTTTTGTTCAGCAAAAAGTTTAGTTTTTCACGGATGCAAAATTTTTGTTGCTTGGTTTGTGAACGTTGTAAGCATCTAAGAAAATGCAAATGATAATCAAAACAGACAACGCTGTTACTGTGGTGGAGTGATAACATTGTCGATCACGGTTCTCATAGACGATATTTTTTTCATAATACTAAAGTCGTCAGATTAGAAGAAAATGGAATTATGTAGTTGTTTTGAGTTAGTTAGCACAATCCGAGGCACGAAGCTCAAAGTGAAGACCCCTGCGACCACCCTTACAACAATAACGTTTCCCCAAATTAAGTGCAATGTAAAAGAAATGCTGTGACGCCTGTAAGAAAAAGAACATGTGATGCAGCAGAAAAGGGATATTTCTTTACCAAGGATAATTACAAGATTTTTTCCTGCTGGTTTGAACGAAATTGAATACGACTACGTAGATTTCAAACAGCATTTTTATCTACAGTAACATGTTGCAGCAAAAGACGTGAAAGCACTTTGCAAAAAACAAACGACACTTCAAGCAGAGGCGTACCTCGTGTTTCCCGCGCCTGGGGACAAACTCAGTTGAGGCCCTCCCACCAGCTCGTTCGTGACAGCATAAAATAAAAGAAAAACTGCGATCTAATGTTTTACTTGCAATTATCTAATTCCAAGGAAAAAGTTTTCTTGCTTTTTCTGCTGAAAATTTATCCACTACTTTGTCAAAAAACTGATATGATTTAAATGTGTCACATATTTTAACCTAAAAAATATGTAACGCGAGTGGCTTTCTGTAAGAAGTTTTGCTAGCAATTTTGTGACCTGAATTTCGACAATCATGTCTGTGGAGATGCTCAGTTTATAGGTGGAATTAGATATAACACAGGTAGGGCAGGGGACAGGAAAAGTGTTGAGGGAAATGCGAACTTATAAAAAACAAAAAATTCTTCACCAGCATGTTTGTTTCTGTCTAGCAATAATGTTGACCTCAAAAATAATAAGAGAAATGTAAAAAAACATGAAGGTTGTGGCTGCGTGAATAGCTGCCATACAAATTTGTTTCAAATAGATCTTGCTAACCATGAAATTCCCAATGATGCTGTTATGAAAAGTTACCTCAGCCCCCTTTGCTTCCTTTTTGAAAGAACAAAAGAAGCAACGTCCCCGCTCTCTGTTGTCCCTGAAAGCAACGGGGAGTAACTGCAAAGTACANAATTTCAACTGATATACTCAACGCTGTTGCCCATTTGCAATTAGAATTTTGCAAAAGTAGTCGGGATTTATTTGAACATCCCACAAATAAAAATCATCATACCTTCAGAACCACATCCGTATCCAGTTCCCGTTTGCAAGCAATTTTTCGATATCCGTATCCGGTTGCAAACTCACTATCCTGCCGGATATCCAACCAGCAAACCGGATAGTGATCATCTCTGCTTCATACAAAGGTTTGGTGTGACCAATTTTGGTGAACGCAACGAAAACCAAACAAAATAATATCACGGAGATGCTTCATGATTTGACAGTTTCCACTGTAACAGCGTGGAAATAATCAAATTAATAAACCTGGTAATAAAAAATAAAAAATCAAATTAATAAACCTGAACACCAATAAGAAAACAAAGAAAACAAACAATAAGAAAACAAATAATAAAAAATCACATTAACAAACCTGAACACCAATAAGAAAACAAAGTGTGCTTCTAGTAGCCGAGTAGGCAAATACATATTTCTTATACTCTTTGGCCAGGGCTGGCCCTAGCAGGTGCGGGGCCCAATGCAAGATTTAGACGCGGGGCCCCTCTGAGCAGTGCTCTATAACGTCATCGTGCTCACTCAACCGTGCTACGACCTTTTTGAGAAAATGGCCTATATCCAGGGCTGACATACCGTCCTTAATTCTATGATTTGCCCTTATTTTGCAGTACTACGTCTTAGAAAACATTAATGTCCTTATTTCTAAGCAATGTCCTTATTTGTGATTTGCGTCCATAATTTTTCTTGTTTTCTGTAGCACAACAATTTTAAATAGGCAATATCTGATAGAGATACAGACCATTTCTATCTCATTGTAAACATCCTGTAATCAAATTATTGCTATCATGAAAGTAATATAATCATACAGCACAGAGACGTAACGCAGTATCAGGTATTGTTAGCGCTGTAAGCTGTCTACTGTGATTAGGGTTCCTAGGAAAGCTGGTTTTGCAGGGACGGTTTAGTATTTAGTTGATTCAAGAAATAAGCAAACGAAAAAAGCGTTTTCCGTGACTATTCCAGAAGGAAGTCGACAATAAGACGTTGTTGAAGCAAATGGTTCCTGAAGATAAATAGGCAAACATATGATCTCACATTAGTCGTGCAAACAGAAACAATTGTTTTCTGTTTAGGTAATAAAATTAAATTTTCCTCAGCCGTCCTTATTTTTTATTCTAGGTCGATGGTAGCCCTGCCTATACGGCACAAACGACATATTGCAAACATTTCGGTAACTTTTGTTATAATTGCAAATTTGACCTACAGGAATATCAAAAAACACGACGAATTATTGGAATTGATCTGTATGTAGATGATCTGCGTGTAAATGTAGATGATATGTAGACACAAAGTATTCTTTTCATTTAGGAGGGTGTGGGCATAGCTAATGTGTCTCCTAACTACGTCCATTGGTATGACTAATATGCTGCTGTGGTGGACATTAGACAGTGTACCGCCATGACTCGTAATCAAGCCGAAATATCTAAAGGAAGCTCTGCAATGGAGATTTGAGCGGCGAGCGCAAGTGGAAAGTTACGTAGTTACCTCAATCAAACCGAGGAAACGAATTGAACCTACAATGCAATATACTTCACTCTTGTAAGAGTGAACGCCACTTTCGTTCGAAGGACCAGGCCCCTAGCCACGGGGCGAGGCATTCGCGGGAAGGGCCACCCAAGTTTTTTTGTGCCCCTCCATAATTTTGTTGTGTCCAGAAAAAATTGTCTTAAACATATAATAAAAACTAAAAATTGTGTCCTAAAAATGTATTTTCCCCCAATACCTCAAAACCTGACTACGTGCCTGCGAAGAATGAGCGACGTGGAGAAAGTTGCTAACATAAACTGATTAACCTTTCTCAATTTCGGCAACCACAACAGCAGACGCATTCTTGTATAAAGACAAGGTCTGGGCGCACGATCAACTGCACTCTGTATGACGCAATACACGAAAAAAACACGCTTCACTAGTGAGCAAACCATACATCCGCCCAAAGTTCCCCAAAAACCCAATTTTATAGTCATTCTTAATGCACGGACTTGGATACCAATGCAAACTGTTCTTTATGAATTAGAAAGATTTCACAACGATCACGTCACAGAATGTAGAAAAAACGTATCAAACGCAAGATATAATGCGCATGGTTGATTGATCAAACAGAACAGGACTTCTCAACTGGGGGTCCATGGACCATCAAGGGTCCATGGTGACCTATTGAAGGGGTCCACATGATTTTCTTATGAAGTAATACTTTCGTTGACCAGCGATAAAGTCCATGATGTCTAGAGAACCCATATGAACAGTGACTATCCACTTCGTTGCTGGTCAATGGAGTAAATGCAATGTGTAAATTGATTTTTGTGTCTGATTAATTTTTTGGTTATCTACAGGGGTCCACAAAATTATCTGAAAAGGCATGGTGGTCCACGGACGAAAATGAGTTGAAAAACCCTGAAATAAAAGCATATAGCCGCCCAATATAATGAGCAGGAACGAGTGTGCTGGATGACATTCACAGTTTTTGCCTTGCCTAGTTAAGAGGCACTTAAGCTTTCATTCAGTGATGTAGGAGCTGGGAGTGTCTTTAACGTTGATGTACCTGGACTTTGAAGTAGTGTTTCTTTTACGTATTTACACTCGCAAACAGCCAAACACAATGAAAGTTTGGTGGAGCGCAA
>JGI24158J21664_10004687_pt1 | contig 17642 bp, 13 predicted proteins | sample Ectturendosymbi3_FD_21664 | JGI IMG/M metagenome (IMG submission 21664)
AGTATTCTTTGTTTATAATAATGCAAGTTTGCTACAAAACTGTGAAGTTATCATTGTTGGAAGTAGTACTTAATCAATTTGTAGCTGCAAATTATTTTGTGGCAATAATGTGGTGTAGTTGTGATATGATACTGTAAAGTTTTCGTTTTTTAATTTTGGTTAATGTTGTCAGGTTTACAAGTGTGAAGCTGTTGCTGTGAAGTATTCATATAAATACAATTAACCACGTAAATGCAGCCGCAATATTTTTATGGTAGTATTGCAGCTGTGATTTCGTACTGTTTAGGTTTTCATATTTTCCATTTGTTTTAATGAATTTCACATGTTGCATCCTGGCAAATTTTAAATGTTTCAATTTGATGTTGTAAAGTGACGTTTTTATGAGCAATGGCAACTCTAGGCTACTATCTATTGCACAACATAATTAATTAATGCAGTCCAGTGAAGCACTGTTATTTTTATAAAATATTCTTGTTGAGGTCATAAGTCATTTGTCATTGGAAATTTGCTTTTGTACACATTCCTTGGTAGTTGATCACATAGGCTGCGGTACTGATGTCTGAATCAGTTCCATGCTATTTCTTCTTGGCATGCTGTGTTTAGTGCACATTCAACTGTCTAAACTGGAGTGTTTTTCGGGGGTTTCATAACGTACAACTTTAGAAGTTGTAAAGTCTTGATTAGAAGCTGTAGGCCAAATGAAGAATAATGATTGCTAGTTGTGGGCATAAGGCTTTGATCCTCATAGTGACACACTCTTTTCAGGATTGCATTTATTTACCTCGTTATTTATATGACTTGCTAATATACAGGTGCATAAACAATAATAATTTCAAACTCAGGGCTGAGAAATCTGTCAGTTTGTAATTCGTCAACGAGATGGAGATACTCACATCAACAAACTTGCATGGCAATATGTTGTCGCTTTGAATGTAACTTGTACTTGGAAAATTGCAGGAGCACGACTCAATGCACAAATTGATTTGTTACTGATATTTGACGATTACATGGTAATTAGAGATGCAGACACCTTGATTTTCTTGTAATGGTACGCTTCAGTCTTAACATTAAGACTTTTTTATACGTTATTTGGGAAAAACAAGATCACATTTGGGCAAAAATCTTTTGCATCCCCACAAATAGCCACTCCCGTACACCTATGATTGCAAGAATTAAATCAGTTAATCGGAATTGACCTGCTGACGTCAAATTTTCTAGAAAATTTTGGTTCTTAGTCCCAATTTCCAGAGAGGGGAAAATGCCCGTTTTGATCCCAGGGCAGATCCAGCCAATAAAGTCAGGGGGGAGATTTCAATAATATTTGTTAGTCAAGTCTAATTACGGGTTCACTACTTTAAGAGAGATGAAGGATACCTCACAATACTTCTGTTACAAAACAGTGGATGATAAAATAGCCTTGTATTGCGAATGCTGTTTTCCGAATTGTACAGAATCGTGGTAAATAAGGTTAATTCGTAGGTTTTAAGGGGAGCAATCGCCCCTCCTGGATTCGCCCCTGTTTTGACCCCCCTGCGGACGCCCATGGCTTTGACGTACCACGAGTTCAGAACTGTTTGCTTGAGTTCAGTGTAAAAGCACACCCATAGCCATAATAGTCATTCTTTTCGCATTTACATGTTTAGCAACAATATTGACCTCAAAACCAATAACAGAAAGTATAGAAAACCATTCTGAATTTTAGGTGTGCGCGAATAGCTGCAATAGGTTTGCTTCACATTGATCTTGATAAATCATGAAATTGCTTATGATGCTGATACGTAAAGGCACCTGTGCCCCCGTTGCCACACCTTTCAAAGGGCAGGGGGGGCAGTGCCCCCGTAATGCACCCCCGTTCCGGCGTCCCTGAACGCAACTTATAGGACAGGTGAACGTGACATAATAATTTAAATATTCCGTTCATTAAAACACAATTAAGAAATATCTGGAAATTGCTGCATTTGGCGTCATGGGTTGAGTGATCCCATAATGTTGCAAATAACTATTAAATAATTCAATTTTCAAATCACAGTACTCTAATCTCAAAGCGAGTAGTCTAATCTAAAGTTGAATCACAGTAGTCTAATTAAAAATTGAAAACCTTCACTTAATTGATTATGACAAATATAGCAAAATAGTGACGTCTTAGACTGAAAAATTTCTGTACATGTAATCAGGGATTGATGCCAGATCAGATCATTACATTTTCGTTGCCCTTTCCAAACAGTTTCAAAATTCCCATGTGTTCATCAAAAACAACTGGAACACATTTCTTGCACAAATACTGTAGAACATCACAAGCTTTGCAATGAAATTAAACTCACAAAACATCGTACTGAGAGAAATTACTCAACAGTAAGGTTTGTTAAGATTGCGTTGCAACCTCAACATGAAACTGGAATAATGTAAAGACTGAGATATTCCGTCTAAAAGGACATTGTAAAACGCATTCATTGTATTATTGTGTATTTGTACTTTGCATTTTAATTGTAATTCACATTCAGGAAGAGAGTGACCGAAAGTATTGTAGAAATACTTTACATTGGCGTTTGGTAACAATTCGAAAGCGATACTTACGATTTAAACGGATAAAAACACTTTACATTGAAAAACTATTTTGAACTTCGGCGAACTGTTAAAGGTAGACACCAAAGTCGCTATGGAGTTAATTGAAGACAATGATTTCGGTTCTCGGCGAGGCGTTGAGTATGAACACTAGAGTCGTTATGAGAACATTAAGATGGCCTCAAATGGAGAAATCCCTTTTAAGATTGTCTAAAGTCAGGTGACTTAAGATTGCCTTTGGAAAAGTCCCCTTTCAAGATTGTATTAAGTGGGGAATTCCGTATTTGTCACGTGATTTAAGACAACACATTGTGTTTTCGTCAGGCCTAGAAAATTTCACTAGGATCAGTCTGACTTCGACCTCGGTCCAAGAAGCAGCTCAAGAAAAGCTAGCGACTTCGGTCCAAGACTAGCTCTTTGCAAGTTGACGGCTTATGCCCAAGTTCAACTTGAACTAGGGAATTATAGCCTAGTGGCTTGTTTTATCACTGATGCTCTAGGATAATTCGGGTCACTCTCTCCTCCATTCAAATTCATTACGGCAACCCCTGAACTCACATTATAACCCCTGTTTATGATATTGTTGTGCATATATGATGCATGTGAAAGTAACTGCGCATTGCTTAAAGCTATACTAATAAAACCATGAGTGAATACAATTCTTTTGTGTTAAACTGAGCGGGTCGAGTGTAACGGGCGGGTCTGATTTTCTTCATTGTAATTTCGAGCGCGCCTTGGACATTCCTTGTTAATTAACTTGTGCTGTTGGGGGCTGACCTAAAATGCAGGCACCCACGTGCCTGTAACAGTTGCTACCTCCTGGCAGGTCCGAGCACCAATTACCAAGTTTACCATGAATCACTCAGGTCGATTCTGCTTCTCGTATTGGTTTCATTCATCTGCCAATATCCTTGATATCACAACAACATGTCAAAACTTCTTTGCCTAAGCTAGGAAAATTGGCTTTCGCTTACCATGTGTTGAAAACTTCAGGTGTAGGTCTACAAAATGGGCAATTACCCCCAGTGCTTGATATACACAAAGCTTTATGCAGATTTCTAGAGGCCTGCTTGACAGACGGCATCAAAAAATTCCGCTGCTAGACCAGGAGTTCCCAACCTTTCTCTGACCATGTACCCTTTCAGCATTTCGGCAAAGATACTTGTACGGTAGGTCTACCCTTTTAAAATTTCTTATGAAAAAAGGTTCAGCAATACAACAAAAAATCCACTGAACTTTTAATAGAACGGTTAGAGTTTTAGTACTATAAAGGTAACGATTTTTCAAAATAATATTTACTGGCATAGACATTTGGAAATAACTAATGTACAAATACATGTTTCCTTTCTACAGTATTGCTAACCTTAAATGTACCCTTCGAATAAGCCAATGTACATGTAGGGGTACATTCATCTCAAGTTGGAACCCCTGTACTAGACGTATCAGCTTTAAACGGAAATTTTAAGTCTGCCCCGCCTTACGTATAGTTGGTACGCTTGCGCTAGTTGGGCAAATTACACCTGAGCAGGATTTTAACAAAACAATGCAGAAACTAAGTGCAAAGCTCTCAAAGGGGAGGCCCCAAGAGCTCTCTGTAAGAAGGAGGTGCAAGTCGGCCGCTTCGTTTTCCTCCACTGCATCCGGTCTACCCCTGGTCGTGTGCGCAGTGAAAAGTGTAACGTGGTTCCAAATACATATTACTCGCACAAGAGGTTGGCGCCCAAAAAGTTTTACGAACAAAACTGATGAGAGCGATTCATTAGGGCTGCAAAGTAATACGTTGGAAACAAATTTAGTGGGTTATTTACAGTATAAGCATGTAACCTGTGTTTTTCCGCAGATAGCCAACAGTGAATTTGCCAACAGTGACTTGGAAATAACGTTTCAGCAAGCTTGCACAGCCGAACAAAACGGGCGAAGTGGAATTTCTAGACATTAATCATTGCAGATTGCCCTTCTCAGTGTTGATTGTGTGCTAACACCTACTCTATAACACGTTATGACTAGGGCAACCAATTTTTTAACCTAAAAACTTAAAATTTTGTCTTCATAATTTACAAACTTTGACTTTATCTTGACGTATCAATTTTCTGCGTTTTCAGTGGAAATACAGAATGCAAAGCATATTCGCATACAGTATTAGAAAACAAAACGATATATTCGTTCCGTTGAAATGAAACAAAGAGTAGTTTATCTGCAAAATCTGGTATAGCATGTTATAAAAATGTCTGGCTACTTTCAGTTTCGTGAAACGAACCTCATCGATGCTTTGCACTGCGGCCATGTGCTTCCACCATAACCTTTTGCCACTTTTCACTAAGCAGTCACAGCATTTGCAAAGAAATTCCCATTAGGTGTTGAGGTAAACTCAGAAGCATATTCATGCAGTATACTTCGAACTTTTGAAGAATTTGGTTGTTTAACCTCAGGCATGATATATTGATAAGTACATTAATAACTACAGTAGAGTCAAATCTGCGAATTTAAGTTAAACCACTATACATATATGATGGATTGAGCATTTGCCAAACCGAGTAGGCTACTTTAAGACCACATTTCTTGCATTGCCATGCCTTGTCTACTTAATATTCAATCATCCAGTAGTGAGCTGAACAACATTATTACATCAGGCGTCGCAACAAACCCATTACTATTTCAGAATTGCAACTGAACTTGCAAAAACATATCAAAATGTGTTGTTGTAATTTTAATAAAATATCGATAATGAGAAAAAAACTGTGCCCCAAGAAAATTTTGACCTAACGATAAATATTTACCTAATGATAAATTTTCACTTTTTTTGACCTAATAACTTTGGAGTGGCTCATGGTATCAACGTGAAATTTGGTTTGTGGACGTTTAATAACTTTTCAAAAGACAGAAAAATTTTGACTTTGTTGGCTTTTGGTACCCTAGTTACGACTAACCACTTTTGTGCTCTTGTGGTATTTGATTGTGCTTGTGAGCAGTCCCGTCGCCACGGGGTCTTGGTGGGCGCAACCCCTCCAAACAAAGTTCCAAGCTCCCCCAAATTGAAAGGCGAAACACTATAATCAGTGGAGTTGTTGTCAATGTTTAGAATGTCAGACCCCCCGTAGAAACTCAAAGCCCCTCTATTGAAAACTTTCTGGCGACGGTTCTGCTGCGAGATGGATCATGAGTCTGCGGAAAAATAAATGATAATAAAATAATAACAGTTATTGAAGATGATTTTGTTTTTGTCATTAAAGACTTTGTAAAACCCGCTGCGGAGGGAAGGCAATTCATAAATGGGAATCCACACCACCCAAGGGAGACATTCAAGTCAATCTTATTTGGAGAAGCATTAGATTGAGGCGTCTCAACCAAAGAAGAGAATATTACCTCAGCAACTTAAACCGGCTCAAAGAAAAAGCGATCCGTTCAAATTTTCTCTTGGACATGACAAATGTCATTATAGCAGTGCCAGATTAAGAGTAGTAGCAAATGTACCAATTGCTACGGGCACTGCGCTTTAGGGGGCCTCGCAGTCCTTTGTGTTACACTTGTTGTTTACTAAATGAATGAATGAATGAATTTATTTGCCCGCAGAAACGAAGTCCGTAGTACAAACACACACCCTCTGCACAACGCATGTTGATAAAAACAGACAAAACAGAACGTTTTGCAACCTCAGTGGAGCTGAATCACAGAGTTACAAACATTTTATTAACCGAACGTTTTGCAACGGCGTTAGAGGCATAACCAGTGGCGTAGCCAGCCGAAAAATTTGGGGTGGGGCAAAAAATTTTAGGGGTGGGCAAAATGTTCGATTTTCGGCAAATAACACTATTTTGTTTGGAAAAACGCCTCTCAAGGCACAAAATGACCAACTTTTCTAAACTTTTTGGGGGAGCATGGCCCCTTTAGCCCCCTGGCTACGCCTATGGGCAGAACCACAAGGTTCTGTTTACTTTACTATGTGCAAGGGTAGATATTAGATTCTAGGTGCCGAGGCAAACTCTCAGATAGGGAACCCTGTGTATTTTACACATGCTATAGAGAAAATTTATTCACTGAAAGCAAGTTAAATTTTTAATTGGCTGAGAATTTACTTATATGTGAAAAGTCAATTTCGCATTGCAATTGTTTGAAGTCATTTGATATAAAACTGGTCATTGTCTACGCAATAAAGTTGTTGAGGGCTCCTTTTGGCACATTTGCACATAATTTCTTCTTTAGTTCGATGAGCATATAAGGCATGCTTTAGAGCAGGGGTCCCAACCCTTGTACGATCTCGTACCACCAGGGCACCCCGTATTGGCGACGCGTACCACTTCTTCCAAAACAACCAATTTGATCGAATTTTAGTTTATTCAGAGGAAAAACAAAAATTAAAATAACAATAAAAGACCACAACTAAATTTAAAGTTTTCTTAAATTTTGTTTACCTTCCACCAAATGGTCGATGCGTGGCGTAAATTTGCTAACAGCGCATCGAAAGTCATAATGTTGCGATGAAATAGGAATAAAAAGCTACAGGAAGTCATTTATTTAGATTCAAAGCCTGATACCTAAACAAGAAAGCTGAGAATCCAGGTGTTGTGAAAAAATGGAAGTTACTTGCGTACCACCTGGACGACCTTCGCGTACCACTAGTGGTACGAGTACCACAGGTTGGGAACCCCTGCTTTAGAGCTTATTAAATGTGCCTCTAGAGTAGTGGTTCTTAACCCAGGGACACGCCACTCTAGGGGAGTGTCAATAAATTTCCAAGGGGGCGAGCCCTTACGTGCTCTATAATATGGAAAGTTTGATCAATAAATTTACCAATAAATTGATTTTTCACAACTTCTTTAATGTCAGGGCGACTTGAACCAAAGGAAAATTACTTGAGGAAGGCTTGGCAGAGAAAAACTAGAACCAGTGCTCTAGAGTGATTAATAAACTTCAAAACAATGCAAAAATTATCTTCAAAACTCTCAAAAGAGAACCTTCGCGGCATCTCTGAAAGAGGGGGCTCGAGGCGACCGCTTCGTTCGCCTACCTTAGTATCTATCCCTTGATTATATGTATTGAAACGTTTCAGTCCAAAACGTCACCATTTTGCTAAATTTGTCATAATCAATTAAGCGAAGGCTGTCAATTGAATGCTTTTTCATTAGACTACTGTGATTTGAAAATTAAAGTACAGTATCTTATAGTTATTTGCAACATTATGGGATCACTCAACCAACGAAGCCAATTTGCAGCAATTTTCAAATATTTCTTAATTGTATTGTGATGAACGGCATTTTTAAATTATTACATCACGTTTATCTGTCCTATAAATTGCGTTACCTTTTTTGGTACTTTCAAACTGATTTGGCTAGTGATGCCAAACCTGAGGTTTTGCGCCCAGATCTGGGATTTTCAATGCCTTTCTGCGTTTCTGCTTGTGCTTTTCTACAACCGCGAGATATCTATCTTCGTGCTCCTTCATGTTTTAAATGCGCTGGAGTTTTCATTCTGGAAAATTAAATGCAATGTTTCGCTGTGACCGAAGCAGCATGGCTTATTCTGAAGACCTCACTCTGGCGTTGGTGTTTGAGGAAGATGTACACATTGCAAGGCTTTTGTAGAGTGATGTTGCGCAAGATGGTGATGACGTCGGGCCTGCGGCGGCTGAGGCTTTCGCAAACCTTGTCGACGTCAACAAGTTGAGTGAAGTATCAGCGTGGAACTCCCTGACAGTGACGATGACTTCGTACTTTTGTGAACACCTATGTCTTTATGTTTTAATGCAGATGCAAAGGAAAGCTTGCAAAAAATACTGAACACTTTTTTATAATATAATAAAGATGCTTGTTGATAAGTTCGGTCGATCGTCTCAAACAAATGTCACTGCTGTTGCTAGTGTTTTAGTAGGATAAGTTAACAACAACTTTCTCCAAAAAGGTCAAGCAATAAATATGGCTGGAAATTTTAACACAAATGTAGATGATCCAGAACACTCAACTGATGCAGCCAACAAGAAAAATACTTTGACTCAAAAACAACTGATGGAGGTGTTTGGACATGACTACGGACCGAATAACAAATTTAAGTTCGCCACAAGACGCAAATGATGCTGTTGGAAGAAATATGTAGCCTAAACGAAAACTTTCTTAGAAAAGATGAAGCTATAAACATGCAACAAAATCCAATTACCAACGCTCCTGAACCAGTCAACGATGGTGATGTCTCAAATAAAAGTTACACAGATAAGAAATTGTCGTATGCAAATAACGTTAATTGATTAATTAATCCCCTAATTTATCCTTAGTGGAGTAGCTAATTGGTTTGTGTTTTTGGGCCATATCTTGCCAACCACACAAACGCTGGAAGGGCAATCAAGGGCTCAAAAAGTGCGCTACTTTATTTTGAAAGAAAAACAAAGAAATTACCTTTCAACATTTTTCTCAGGCTCTGATGACGTCATCCGAAATCCCGTAACCCCCACATACTCATGACTTTAACCCAAAAAAATTCAAATCCAAAGTTCCCGTATATTTAAAAATCTAACCTGAGAGACTTCTCCAGATCTTTAGAAGGTTTGAACAGCTCTCTAGCTCTATCGGTTGGAAAGCTATAACTAGACAAAGTCAAAGCCACCATAGTGGCTTTGCGGGCTTTAAAGCGGCAAAGGCTGTCGGTGAAAATCAGGCAAGTTGAAAATAACGATTTTAAGAAGGTATGCATGAAAATTTATACTGTATTGGGAGTTTCTGAGTGCATCTTCGACAAGAAAAGCACCAAAAGCTTATTTAATTGTTTTTACTTAGATACGTTTTCAATTTTTTAATAAAAATGAAATAGAACAGCAAGTATTTGTTAAATGTAGAAATAGAACCACCAACCAATTTAACCACCTATATTATAGATCTTTGAAGTCCGTAAAAAAGTCTTGAAATTTTTAAGTTGATTTCCCCGTCCCCATAATCCAGTTAGGAAAGAACCACGAATTGTTTTGTTTCTGTGCAATTATAACATGCTAAGGAATCATATAAATTTGGAGACAATAGCTTCGTTGCAATAATTCGAGGCAGTTTGTTTTAGCAATAACTCTTGGAAACAAATTTGATAGGCATGACTTTTTTCGATGACAGCTGTCACTATGCTGACTCACGCTGGAGATTTCAATCTACCACTTTTCGTTTGCAATAAAAGAAAATACTTTTATCTAGATTTGTTGCACCTTTGATCTGGGCGCTTTGCTACAGGAAAAAGGCATTTGGCAGTGCAGACATTTGCTGAGGCCTATCTGACGATTTTAACAGGAACATTGTGAAACATGTGACATTTCTCAGCGGATCAAATACTTTTAGGAACGAAAATGTGCAACGGTATATTTTTAATGTTTCAGTTACTTTTGGTTTATTGACAAATGACACGAACATTTTCAAATGCTGATTGTTTTAACAGATAAAAATTGAAACACATTCAATAGCATGATCTTACCGCATCTGCGCATACAAATATGTTTGAAAAAATAAAAGCTCTAACCTCCAACGTATGTGCAGTTTCCATAAACAGAGATTATAAGCATTTTTGAGACAAGAATTGTTAGCAACAGCAAAACCAGCTGAATTTTATTGTATCAAACTCAAGGACACGGCTGATATGCCAAAAAAATATTTGTATTACATGCACTGCTTTTAATACCATTTTCGTTAAATTAAATTCCTTTTCATAACAAGATGGAGAGCTATCTCTGTTTGGAATCCTCCCGCCCCTTCGGATTGTCACGATTAGTGAAACAGTTTTCGTATTTGTGTCCTGCACATCATTTCGCCGGTCTATAGTAATACACGTACACATCTTTTTATTAATATGCATGGTTGTGTTATTTAGGTTCATGCTATCCTTGCGTTGGAAGCACAGTTGTGCGAATGTTGTAGCCCCATTTTGATAGTGTGGTTGTAGTCTGTGCGTTTAATGCATAGAAACATAAAAACAGGTTGAATGGATGTGAAAATTATAGCAAGCAAACTACCGTCAGAGTTAGTTCTGTATTTATTCTTGTAAACGTTTTCACGGCAACATTTGCCTTGCTGTTGATTGACAGAAAAGCGAAACGTTTTCTTTGAAACTAGGGTTACCAGATCACTTGAATTTTTTTTAAGGACAATTTGTTTTTTGTGATTATTGAAATTTTACTTCATGCCTACTTTGAATACTATTTAAATATAGTGGTGTAGCACATGCTTTCAAAAAACCTCGCTGAATAACAATGGGTAATCAGCCACATTTATTAACAACGTAAAGTAATTACTACATGTGCATTATACACGTTATTCTGTTCAATTATTGTACGTTGTTTAATCTTGATTCTTGAATGTTCAATGCAATCAATAGTTCAATAGTGAACAATTTTACAATTCATCGAGACATTTCAAGGACGCCGAAAAATTCTCAAGGACAAAAAAGCGTTTTTCAAGGATCAAGGATAAAACCACTTTTGATGGCAAATTCAAGGAAAGTCCTTGGCACTCAAAGACGTCTGGCAACCTTATGTGAAACAAAAGTGGGCAACTGATAAACTGTGAAGAGCAATATTTATGTATTGTTTGCAATATTTACGTTTTCTTTACAATAATTTTGGGAATGATGGTACCCGCTACTAGAAGGGTTAATAGTAAAATTTTGACACAGAATGACGTTGTTTTGGAGAGAATAAAACAGTTTTAAGCTTTAATTTTTGTCATTCAAATTTTGTTGAAAAAGATAATTGAAAAGTCGGTTTTATTTCAAAAACATGAAAACAAGTGATTGTAAAATTGCTTAAAGTTAGGAAAAATAAGTGCAGACAATCGAGTTGAATTTAAATTTTCAACTTACATGATACAGGTTTGCATGTTGGTTATTTCTTAACCTTTAGCGCAGTGATAATGACACCAGCAAATTTTATGCATTGTTTGCAAGTTTTAAATGCTTGTAACACAGTCAATCGCCTCAAAATGGCTTTAACGGGACTCAATCAACTTGCCCAATAGACACTATAGACTGTCAGTTTGCGTTGTTGACGGGCGGATCAAGCGGGGGCGATTGGGGCGATGGGAAACAGCATTCGCGATGTAAGGTCATTCTGCCGTACATTGTTTTGTCACAACAGTGTTGTGAAGTATACTTCATCTCTCATACAGTAGTGAACCCGTAATGAGACTTGACTGCCAAATATTACTGAAATCGCCCCCCCCTAAGCTCTTTGGCTGAAACCGCCCCTGGTCGTTGACGATCAACGTATTAGAGTGTCGATCGATGATCCACAGCGGTCAGGTGTGATGTCGAGGAAGAAGCATGCGGTATAGAAGTAATTGCCACCTAAGCTGCTTTGATCGCATGATACTCCATGAAGCGACGGCAGAGGAAAAACTATTGATTTTATCATCGGATTTAACATACGTGTTATACTGTACTGGTTTCTTATGCAGTGTGTGTATATATGTGGCTATCATCCACCGTAGTTCTTCAATGCTGGTCAGTTCAAGAGCAGAAAATGTGGAAAAACGGTTTATCGAAGCCGCCTCAACAAGAAGAGCGGTCAAACAGATCGACTACATGCAAGACGAAAAATGTTGCTGCGCACGAGTAATGAACACAAGTTCAACGTAACCGGAAACTTGCCCCAGGGTGGGGTTAATCCGTTTGCCTGAATTTTTTTCAAGTGAAAAAAGTTTGCTTTTAAAGACTTGAGCTGATTACTTCAGGGAGCGAATTGAGCCGGTAGTGTGATTTTGTTACGTAACGTCGTTTTGTATGTCATCAGTAGCTGCATGCATGTATGGATGATGCATGATGGTTTATGAAAGTCTGCCTGAATCAACGGATGTCGGTGTTTCGGCGGCGGGTTTGAAACGGAATTCAGTATCGTGTCGTTTAAAAATCGGGAGGAAAGATCTGTCGTGTTTGACAAATTTTATCATGAACCGTATCGTTTACCAAAGTACGCCTTCTGGCAGGTTAGATGCAGGGTGATAAATGATTGACAACCGCAAGTCATCAATCATGCACAATTGCAAGTTTTAGGGTCTGCTGGTTTTTGGTGAGGGCTACGTGAGTTGTGACTGCTGATATGAGGCACGATTTTGCACAAAAGGTAAAATTTGGCTGTGTGAACGCACAACCTGTATATTTTTATATATGCAAATTAGAAAGACTTTTGTAACTGACATGATGCAAGAAGCAAACAGCAAGGACTTTTTTTACATGTTAGCATTGAAGGTAAGCTCTACCATAAATAAAAGCGGTCCTACCAAAGTATATTTTAACCTGCAATGCCAGGGGGAAAAGCTTGCTTAAAGTTGGCAGAATGAGATAGCATAGTTAGCTTTCGAAAGTCCTCTCATCAAAATATAATAAAGGCAAAAAAAATAATTCAATTGTTGAGAGCAAAAAATAAAAATTTGCTGCGTTTCCGGGAGACATATAAATCATAACTGCAAACTGTATTTTTTCCAGGGTGTTTTAAATAAAAATCTGGCACTATGATCATAACCGTAATTCTTATTTTTCTCTGTCTTTTCTGCATTTTGTCGTGGAATGACACCAGAAAAAGGTAGGACTGCGACAAATTAGGAATTGCAATGTGAAAATTGTTATTGCGTTAAATCACTTGTAGCGCAATAATAGACAAGCAAAGATAACTTTAAAGGTTTGTTTTCCTAAACGTCAAATTTCATCAGATCTTTTGTTCAGATCGTGGAAAATAATGATTCAGCACAACGTGCCGTTCCTATACTTTGAATATTGATGTTGTATGAATTGCGTAAGGATTGTGCTTTGTACAAAACTAGTGATGTAACATAAAGGAGCTTTTTTGTTATTCCATATAACAATGTGATGTTCTGTATCTTTTTTACACCACAAGAAAAATATTTAGCTTTCTTGCAAACATCCACAGCAAACTCTAGTAAATAATATGTTGCGTGAAATTTACGAGTTGATCTTTGCAAAAAAACATTTATTTCATTCGACTTTGCTCAAGTTTGAATTTTTTTTGGGAAAATCTTGTTTCAAAAAAATCAAGGCAATGAATGCGAATTTGAAACAGAAAAAGAGTTGCTGCAAGCTTGATGTATTTTTGGTATTTTATCGCACGTCGTTGTGGTCATTGTAAGGGTCTTAAAGAGTTATAAAAACAATAAGTCTTCCCAGACCACTGCACTATTACATTTCTGTTTACCAGACGAATACTGAAAAACTGCATTTCTGTTTCCAGAAACTTTTGCATGAAGGTCACTTTCGCAACAAGGGTCACTTATTTCAAAAGAATAATTTTTTTGCAGAAAAGATGATGAACCACCACTTATTCAACATTGGATGCCCTTTATCGGATCATGCTTTGAATTCGGAAAAAGTCCTTTGAACTACTTAAGACGTTTGCAAAATAAATACGGAGATGTCTTTACGGTTAAGTTTATGGGATGGTAAGATTTTAACTCCTATATTTTGTCGTGGATTGCTGACTTCATCAGATTTGATCTGTGCCTAATCACTGCAACAGACTGATGGAGCCAATCAAGGGTCTCCCCCTCACGTTTGCATAACAATATCAGCTTATCGACTTCTGTAAAAAATGTACTGAGCTAAGAACGTCCTAACAGGAAACACATCATGCGGAATGAGTATATTTTTGAAAGTTTTTACATAGAAGCACGTTTTTCGTGATGGATCGACAAATATTCAATCAAATGCAATGGAAAAAGAAATTCAATTTTTTTTGCTTTCGAGTTTGAAATGAAAGCGTCTTAAAACTGTTTAGCTTTGGTCTGCATCTTAACGCCTCCCAAGGTTCTTCTAATGCAATAATTGTTGTCGAGTTGTGGTGATACCTCAGAACAGCTACGCTAAGCGGAACATTAGAAGGGATAATTCCATGCAGAAATGAACTGTCACTGACCGGCATTCGCACCTCGCCCGTGTGCTGCTCTTTGCTTTAAACGTTTAGCAGGACGCGGTGAACAATCGCATCTTTTCGCAGGAACATGCATTTTTTCACCGACCCGTTCGACGTGCGCAACCTCGAGGCGGCGAGAAACCTGAGCGCGCGAAAGATCATATCGGATTTTGTGACAAGGTAAGTCGCCGATACTTGCCTTCGATTATTATTACCAGCAATGTAGCTGCAGAATTCGCACCACTTTATGTTCGCACCTTCAAACGCGTCCCACCCACACGACATTTCCAAAGGCTCTTGACATATTTCAACGAGGCATAAGCAGCTTATTCAACAGTGAGCCCTACCCTACAGGTAATTTCACATACTTTCCTATGGGCAATTTGACCTATATGACCTTTCTCGAAGGTAATTTGGCACATTTTGATCAGATATAAGTAGCTTTGACTAGGTATTACAACAGAGATCGCGTGTGTACATGGATATTCAGCGTCCGGAAGACCCGAGGGCTGTCGCAAGCTTCCTTGTTGTCATAGTGACAAACAACCGGTTGTCAGCGTCACAATATAATGCATTATGCGTTCCGGTCGCACTTCGCGTGACTGACGATTTCGTTCGCGTGCGAATGGACAAACATAATCTTATATTGAGTGCCGTGTTCACAAAGATTTTCGTAGCGTTTACTCAAAGAAAAGGAATGCGTTCGCGGAAAGAAATAATCTTGCTGCATACGTTTTTAGCTTTTGGCATTATATAAACAGTCAACTCTAAGTACAGGTTTTTACAATTCAAAACGTTACGTGAAATATATCAGTCAAGCTTATCGTTCACTAGAACATGTGTTGGCTTTTCTTACTTAAGTCATGCGTGCCAAGATTGGTAGTGCCAAGGTTGGAAAATGCGCCTATAGCCAGAATTTTCTTCATATAAGCTTTGCGTAATGGGTTAACGCGACAATTTTTTTCTCCAAATAGATATAAAACCCTGAGAATATCTTTTTGTTCTTAACAAATAGCACAGTTTGGAGTTCAGTCAATAGTTTATAGGATTATGGTCACTTCGTTGTTTTTCCACAGCGGAAATAACACATGTTTGCGTCAGTGTTGACATTTCAGTATGTATCAATTTGAAATCCTGCATTTACCCAAAAAAAGAACCATTGTGCTGATCGCGTTCCATCGCAAAGTGATTCAAAGGTTCATGAAATTACAGATATAATAAATGCCACTTAAAGGCTGCAACGAAAATGCGGTGAAATTGTAAAAATGCATTTGCCAAGATATTTGTTGCGCAAATATCCAGAATTTGCGCTAAGGGTGCATGCAGGTACTGTAATTGTTGCTGCGTAAAGTACAGTATATATCTTGTTGTGATGTAACAAGCATGTTCCGCTTGCAAAAGGGTTCAAAACAAGTCAATACTTGTCATTCGTTTACAATTGTGCGTTCTGTTGCAGAATGGTAGGCTGGAATCATTTCATACACAAATATTCTACCACGAATCGGAAAAGCAAATCGTTACCAGCTTGTTACTTTGAGAATGACGGAGAAAAAACAAAAGGCACAAAGGAGTTGACTGATATATTCAAACGCTTGCGGGACAAACAGCAACTCTCTGACTTGACCTCCTCCTGCGCCATCGCAGTTAATTCTACTCTCGGAGAGTTGATGGAAAGCAAAGCTGCAAAAAGATTTCCCACAGAGGTACATAATAGTAGCGTACAAAAGTAGCGCAAAGGTACAAACATGTTGCGCGGGCCGCGATGGCAATTAAGTATTTCAAAGATTTTCCATTTTGCATCTAATCCTGGAAATTGAACTTAATGCATTTCAAATATATATCAATTTTTTTGTTAAACTTTTTACGGTTGTTTTCTAAAAGAAGTCATTATTTCGTACAGGTTCAACTCTACGAATTGTGCAGAGAGGTTATTTTCGAAGTCACTTTCACTCTATTTTACGGTTCGCATTCAAACGCAGTGGAAAACAAAAAAGAAAAGCGAGCGATTTTTGCTGAGTTCTCGCGGTATTTCAAAAACATTACTTTGGTTGCTCAGAGGATTCCGATTCAGCTTTTTCCTGAAGCAAAATTTTCAAGAGACAAACTATTGGATATTTTGAGTAAAACTGATTGGTCACGGAGGACAGGCGTCTCAGCCTTTATCAAGGATCTTGTCGATCTAAAGCTTCCACCAGGTAAACTTATTACATTCGTGACCTTTTTCGGTGAAGTTGTTGTAATGACGATTTGTTATTGGGAATGTGTCCATTGTTTGAGCCCTGCGAAAAAGACAACAGGGCTGTGTACAACTTGTTCGTGTGCTGTATGCTTTTTACAAACACCACAGAAAACTCCCGCTAAACTCACTTCATTTTCGTTGCGCACAGCCAACTTGTATGTTTTTATCTCAGGAAGCCAGGATGCTCGCGTGCGACACCTGTTGATGGTATTATGGTCGTCCCAGGCCAACACTCTTCCGGCGTTATTCTGGGCTCTATTCTATGTTTTGAAGAATAAAGAAGCACAGAAACATATCCTTGCCGAGTTTGAAGATGTCTGTTTAAAAAAATACGTCCCTGGCGATAGAAATAACAAAACTACCAGAACAAAAAATCGCAGTTGGGAAGAACTATTTTGCAGGATTGAGAAAACAGACCTAGATCAAATGGTCTTTTTAGGTAAATTTGTTGCGTTATGCGCTGTATGAGCCTAAAACTATTTTTTTTATTGCAAATGTCATTGCAATATTTGATGAAACACTTCTAAAGAAAAAGCTTAGCAAACTTTTTGCTGTGATTATTATTTTGAATTAAACTTTCATCTTACTCACTGACCATGTAATTTCAACATTGTTTCCAATAACGCACCATTGTGCTTTGTTTGCATTTCAATATTTCGAAAAATATATTCAACGTGTAACAGGCCCGTTGCCAGGTTTCAAGATTTGGTGGGGCACATTACTTTTTTAGGGGGGAAAAATTATTGCTTTTACTATATGTTTAAAACAGACTTTTCTGGGCGCAACAAAATTTGGGGGCACAAAAGAAATTTGGGGACGCACTGCCCCCGAATTCCCCCCCGTGGCTACGGGCCTGACGTGTAACACGCGCAATCAACAACATGTCAGATTTGTAAATAAAAGTGGCTGAAGCGTATGAAACCGAAAAGTGCTTGAAAATAACTCCACAAGAAAAGTCTACAAAAT